>Ga0233429_1000856_pt1 | contig 42462 bp, 28 predicted proteins | sample SI_118_April2016_3_FD_179879 | JGI IMG/M metagenome (GOLD analysis project Ga0233429, IMG submission 179879) | Seawater microbial communities from Saanich Inlet, British Columbia, Canada - SI_118_April2016_135_MG | ecosystem: Environmental > Aquatic > Marine > Inlet | place: Canada: British...
AAATATTTGCACCTATTGGATCTGAGATCTACTATGATTATAATTCATTAAACGATAAATATATTTCAGATAATTTCGTTTTACACGGAATAGTAAGCAATAAAAATCCTTACATTCTTAAAATTCACAAATTAAACTCTTATGCTCTTTCAATATCTTCTTGGTCGATTGGAAAATGGGACGAGGTTGACAGCTTTTTTAAAAAAACATCAAAAGAACTAAGGAAAAGGAATTTTTACAAATATGTACGTATTAAAATTGTCAATAATGGTGAGGTTATTTACACAAATATGTATGACTATTTTTGGGGTTCAGATGAAAATGGAGACTTTTTAGAGTATATTGACTATTTATCTTTTTCATCATTGATTGAAGAATATGAGAGTGACACCAAATATCTACGGGGTTCAACGCAACCAACAATCATCGACAAATACAAATATACTGACATTGTCGTAAACGCCTTAAAAAAAGATTAGAAAAATTTCTAACAAAATATTTAAACAATAATGCAGCATGACTTCTTATGGTGTCCATTATTTTGTAGGAAGTCCAGAATCGAACGGCCGATACCAGGATCATCAGTCCCTATGTTTAAATATTAATCTCTTTTGATTAAGGTGTCATCTTTTTTTGTTGCAAGATCAATCTTAGTATAATACTATAGGAAGACGTACAATAAGGAAAAAGGGAAAAAATGAAAAAACTAAAAATATATTTATTTTTTGTGGTGGCTATGACTGGATTTATATTTCCTCAATTAATATTAAGAGCTGGATTATCAGAAGTGTCAGGATTGCTAGGAGCTGAATTGAAAATACAAAATATATCTATTTGTGGAGGTGTTTTTAAACAGCAGGAGAAACCTAAAGAAGCCATTTATGATTCAAATACTGAAACAAGAACTCCATATGTTATTGGTCTTAATTATTACTTAAAACCAAGTGGGAATTCTACATATTTCGCACTATCTTATCTTGCAGATGCGTATATCAAACCGAGCGATCTTGGTCCAAACTACCCACCTGAATGGTTAGTTGGTAAAAATGCCATTATTGGGTATAGGTTTACCAGCAATAAAAAATATGATGGAGCGGATCTTCGTTTTGGAATTGGTATTAGAGTACTTCCCCATAAGACTGGTTTAGCTTTTGATTTTTCACTAGGTTATTGGATTTAGGTCGTCAAATCCGTTGACTAATAGTCATTGTTGAAAAAAACGGCACACTTTTTCATTTTCTCGACAAGAAAGCACTTGTCTGCGGACCAGGAGCTATAAATGGTTTCAATAACCAGGGATTATGAGACTCCCCTATTTCTTCTCAAATACCCGTCTCAAAACTGTTAAATCAGTATCAGAACTCTCCTTGAAATCAAATTCTCAATACATTTGCTATAAACGGTATTGAAATCACTGCGGTGAAAGATTTGAACACATCAGCTTAAGTTGATAAATTAGTGATATCTATCAGGCTTGAAATGGTAACATTAAATATGGAAAGTTTTGTCCATTTTTTTTAAAAGGCACACGATCATTAACATCAATGTATGTGAGCAATTTAAAAGTGTTTTATATAGTCTGAAGATAATATCTTAATATTAGAAATTATTAGGATGTTGTTATTTACCAACTTATTGACCCTATAAATATAATATTGGAGAAAATATGTACAATAGAATAATTGGCACTCCGGGAGGTGACTCTAGATTTTTTGATGGTATGCAATCTTACGATGATACATGCGCCATTCGATGTCAGGAAACAATTTTACAACAATACTTGGGCCTTGACATCGAAGAGGATCAGTTAATAAATCAAGCAACAGAACTTGGTTTATACTCAGGTGAAGGGACTGATCCACAAGACCTTGGAGGATTGTTGGAAGCAAATGGTGTACCTGTAGACTACTATAGCGATGCAACTCCTTATGATATTGCAATATCCTTGGCTGAAGGTAAAAAAGTAATGGTAGGTGTTGATTCTGATGAGTTGTGGGGAAAGTCTCTATTTCAGCAATCGAAGGAATCCATAAAAGACTTGCTTGGAATTGGTGGTGCAGATCATGCTGTGATAGTTAGTGGAATTGATACAAGCGACCCTGACAATGTTAAAGTAATACTTACTGATCCAGGTACAGGAGAACACGCTGCTGTATATGATATTGAAGAGTTCGTAGATGCCTGGAAAGATAGCAATTTTTTAATGGTAGCGACAGTTGATCCGGCTCCACATTGGTTACCAGAAATGGAGAATTTCGACTACAATTCGGGTCATATTCCAAATTTAGGAGGTGTACAATACACTGATATTAAGACTTGTGATAAAGAACAATTTTCTGAGCAAGGGTTCTCAATGTTCAGTGATAATTTGGATAATATAAAATTAGACGAATATGAAGTTGATAATAATATTTTGGAATTGTCTTCAGATTTAATCTACGAAGATACAAGTATATTGGATGATATTGCTCTAGACCCCCTTGACTCGAATGAAACTGATTTAGATATAAACCCTGGAATCGATCTAGATGATATGTAACAATGAAAAATACGGGATTAGATATTTAATCCGTTCCCATGTTTTCTATTATAGACGGAGATAATTGGTCTGATTTTCCTATATTAGCATCGAAAATGTTAATAATAAATATTGATATCTTGAGGCTCTTCTTCGGGTGTATCATTTAAAAATAACTACACTCTATGAATCGAAATTGTCGAGTATACCCCCCCCGTCATCAATAGAATCACCATCCAAATCAACTATGAGGTCGATATTGTCTGGGATTCCATCATTGTCCAAATCTCTTCCCAAATCCAAATCATCTGGGACTCCATTCATGTCTAGGTCTCGATGAAGATCAAAACGATCGGGTATTCCATCATAATCCAAATCATAAAATGGATCTGAGCGATCAGGAATTCCATTATGGTCAAGGTCAAAAAACGGATCAATATGATCTGGTAAACTATTGCCATCCAAATCTGAAAATGGATTCCCTAACGTTCTGCCTTGTGTGTATTGTGGAAAGTATTTGTCATAGATCATAATCTTACTCCCTAAATAGATGTGTATATATCATTATTTGCTATTGTTGGAATTATTAACAGTTCTTCAATTTCATCCGACCTTGATTTCCCTATTGTAGTAGGAACCATCCCCCAAGTCAAAATACGATTAATCCTTAGTATATAGCTCTGCTTAATTAGTTCATCGCGATCTTGATTATCTGATAAAAGTCTTGATTCATTGTTGAATATTCCTTTTACCCACTCAAAGATAAATAGATTTGTTTGAGCCATTAAACTTGGTACAGAAGTATCAAACGCTCTACTCAATACTTCAGATGCTGAATGTATTGAATGTTTTAAGTATTGTTCATCTTTTTTATCGCGAGCAGTTGCTTTATTGGAAGATTGATACATGTTGGTAAATCTAGATACACCTCTCATCGCACCCATCAAAGGATTTGCAATTGCAAGCCCTACATCTAACCCCATCCCGAGCCAATCAGTATCATCATCATCATTTTGGTCGAATATGATTTCTACTATATTCCTATCTATATACCTTAATTCACGCTCTACTTCATTTAGTATGCGAGATGTTCCCATTGTTATCCGGGAAATCAATGTTTTCAATAAATTAGTAGACCTATTGTCAATTAAAGATTTATTCTTAAATCCAATTTCAGCCCCCCATTGCTTACCAGCAAGTTCAATATGTGGAATGAAGACGTGCTCTAGACTATTCAATTGAGCCTTTATATCGTTAATTCCATTTTTAAGAAGCAATGCTTTCTCAATATCTTCTGAATAGGAGTTCAAGTATTTTAAAAGCAGATGAGTATCGTTAAATAAATAGTAAAGTAGATATGAACTTAGGAGCTCTGTCCATCTGAATCTGAGTTGTGTTACTTCCCATTTTCCTAGCCTTTTACTAAGTGAAGCTAAATGAATTTTCTTATAAGCAAATACAAAACTATGTTCATTAAAAATGAGGCTCCCTGATTTATCAGGCAAATCAATTTTTAACAGACCCTCATCATCATAGTAAGCTCCTGAAAATATCTTCTTATCTAACGAAATATTTTTAAAATCTCCCTCTGCAACTAAAACACTATTATTTTCCTTAATAACTAATGGAGTAATCACATCATTTTTTTCAATCGTCGTATGTCCAATAATTGGAGATTCTATCCTTGTTTTAGCGAGGTTTCTTGATAGCCAAAATTTTGTTTCATCTGATATAGAATCTAAAGAACGTTTCAATTGAATTACTAAAAACGATGATTGAAATCTCAAGCATAGTGAATTTGTAATTATCTCAGTAGATTCGATTTGATTAAGCTCAATTTTTCCAACAAGATTACCTGTTTTTAAATCAATAATTGTTAATCCATCAGAAAGATCTATAACACAATCTTTATTAATTGAACTATTATTAATTTTTCCAATAACACGAGCAGTATCCCGAAATGTCTGTTTCTTATTACCCACCGTTTTAATTCCAGCATCTTCATTTGCCTTGCTAACAGCTTTATTAATGGTGAAAACAAATTTGTCCCTATCTGGTTTATTTCCAAAATCAACATCGATGAATTCAGTAACAACTTTTCCAGATTTATTTGTAAATGGACCTGAAATATCTGCATTAATATCGTCTTTGGCATTAATTTCTTCTATTGTGGTGATAGGTAACGAAATAGGTTTACTATCCTTTTCCTCTTCATATACAATTCCCTTCAAATGAGTCTTAGTCAGAAAAAACCTAATGTATTTTTCATCAAAATTCTCCTCACCTTTATCGTTCGTCATAAAATTAATTTTGCATGAAATTCCTGAATCATATATATCACTTTTCCATTCTAGAAAATATTTTAGAAAATCAGCTTTATTTAGTGATAGGCTAGCATTCAGAGAATCATGATTTATAATACAATATGGCTTGTGATCATCAGGTTGATAAAAAGCGAAGGCATTAATTGTTGCTTTATTAATGATATGGGTTTTTTCTTTACCAAATAATTTTCCACTATCAAATAATATAATACTGCGATCTGTTAAAGCACAAATGTAGTGTGGTCCCAACATAGAAGACCCCTCGGCATCAAATTTAGCGCAATTCCACACCTTTTTAATTCTATTTGTAGAAATTAGTCCTGTGGATTTTAAAACGTCTGGAATAGCCATGTATTTACTCCGGTAATAAAATAATATAATAAATTAATTGTGAACCATGTCATTTTAACTTCTTTTAAGAAAATTGATGTACACAAATGCAATTATATATTACAAAATACAAATTGAGTTCCTATAGAGAAAAGTTTCTACCAGTGTGATGCTTTTACTCAAAATCAATATACATTATGACTTTTAGAAAAGGTTCTCGAGTCAAAATTGACTATGTACAAAAGGTTTCGAAGGAGTTAAACATCTGTTAAATTATAAAAATATTCCAGCAATAATTATTGAGTAATATAATTACGTATTCATTTAAAGTGCTCTTAATATACTAATTCGCTTTTGTACACTATTCCGTCACACAATCAATTTTGTCGAGGAGAACGCAATGGACTTTAAATGGATGAATGAGAATAATTAGCTACAACAAATTTTCATATTTATTTGCACAACCCATTGAATAATAAATATTTATATTAACTACTGGATCATCAATCGCTTCAATCAACTCTGATAACATACCTGACCAGAAACTTAAAACCCGCTGTTAATGCCTCAACATCAGAATTCAATAAGTACAATAAAAACAATGCATCACCCTCCCCTACCGCACCCCTATTAAATTTCTGAAAAATAATTGTGTATTTTTTCGTCACTAAAATTATTTTGTCGACGGGCGACCAATGTACTCATAATCCATTGGTCCGGGGTTCAAGTCCCTGAGGGCCCACCACAATAAGCCCCTGTTAATATATTTGTTAGCAGGGGTTTTTCTTTGGTTTTTAGACATCCCCCAAACACCCAAATATGGCCAATTCCGGCCATTTCATGACATGTTTGGTAACATTTTGGTAACATTTTTGTATACTTTTTTTTATTTCTCAAGGGGATAGCAGTGTATAGACGTATTGGAAATTAATCTGGGGAATTTATTGGATTGGTAGATTGAATATGTTTCAAGGCAAAAAAAATAACCCACGCATTACACGTAGGTTACTTTTTTAGTCATTCGATTAAGATAACATCAGTAAGCCCTTCAACAGGTTTCTCAACATTTTCTTTTAATAGATCGACATAATGTGATTCAGTTACACGGACACTACTATGACCAAGCAATTTCGAGATCATGAATATGTCTGCTAATTTCTTTTGGATAAGTAGAGATCCAAAAGTTTTCCTGAGTACATGAACATTCGCATCCTTTATCTCAGCGATTTTATAATAATCAGCTAACTTATGTGAGACAAAATCTGTTTTGAAAGAGAAAGGAAATTCATAATTCATTCCCTTGTGCTTTTTCAGAATATGCTCAACACTTGTATTCATCGGTACAGATCTGGTTTTATCCTGTTTCCCCTTCAACCGAATCTCTTTGTTCTCAAAATCAATGCTTTCCCATGTGAACAGTGGTGGAAGTAACTCTTCCCTCCTTGCACCAGTATTAAGATAGCAAATAATTAGATTTTTGAAATCACTATTATCGATCACTGCCAACAACTCTTTGATCTCTAATTCCGTTAGAAATCTGATTTCCTTTGGACGAGCTTTTGGACTTTTGACACCAATCATTGGGCTTCTTTCTATATATTGATTTTTAACTGCATAAGTAAAGAATACCCTCAAATTCCTAATGTCCAGCAAGACTGTATTCGGAGATAACTTATCGCCGTTTCTTTTCTTTGAATTAAGTCTGAAATCAACAAAATTCTGAATATCCACTGTATGAAATGTATTAAGCTTTCGCAGTTTGTACTGTTTAAAAGACAAGAATGTTTTCAGAGTAGCCATTTCACGTATGACCGATTTTTCATCTTTATATTTTTTTGAATTTGATTCAAAATATTCTACAAATTCTTCTAAAAAGACTACATTTCTGACTGGACTCTCTATCCCATATTTTATTCTATATCTTTTCAATTCAAGTTCTTGAGCTATTGCTTTTGCAGCAGATTTTGGACCCTTGAAACGACGAATCTTTCTTTGGTTTGTAAACGGATCTCGAAAGTCGATTCGATAAGTCTCAATCTTGCACCCTGGAATTTTTCTAACAGAAGCCATATCAACCTCCTTTCATTGTGAATTTGCTTACTTGGTTTTGTACATTATATTCCACATCTATGAATTTCTTCATCTCAGATTCTGGGATTCTAATGCATCTACCAATTCTTACAGTTTTAATATCCTTTTCAACTACCCAACGACGAACACTTCTCTCGGAAGCACTCAATAATTCTGCTGCATCTCGATATCTTAATAATTTTTCCATATTGGCCTCCTCTTTTCTTATACCTAATTAATTTATATTTATACTTCTACCAATACTACTTTTGTCATGTAGTTTTTAACGTCAGGGTAAATCTATGAGATGAACTCACCATCTACCCAATCTATAGACTGTCTATAGATAGAATATTCAATCCATTTCTCTTCTAATATGAACCATCAGTCATTGCATGATATTCATAATTTCAATTTCATTTTTATCTGAAAGTATTTTTCAGTCATTTGAAATCTAGAGTATGTTTTGGACCAAAATAAAATCTATAGATCATCTATAGATTGAAAATTCAGTCTATTTACGTTTTTATATAAAAGCATTTTTCAGTCAATGGAAATCTATGTAATTCAATTACACAAAAAACTGTCTATAGACTGTCTATTAAATAGTAAATGCAATATTCTTTTTATTTAGAAATTCGCTATCTACTCAACTGTATATAACAACTCGCAAAAAATTGATGGATTTGATACATATTATGAGCTATACTGTGTAATATCATATAGTTGCATAATATTAACTCAATATGGGAACCCTTATGCTGAACGATAAGAATTCCCATATAAAGTGGGAACTTTTACTTAAAAGTATGGGAACCTGTATTATTCATCTTTCAATTCTCTAATCTATTTGACTGCAAGATGTTATTAGTAATTCGATTACGATGAAAAGTCTTATGACCGTCTTAAGACACTAATATTGGCTACTCCATCACTTCTGGATCTTCTATAACTAGTTGGAATAATTCGGTAAGAGAAAATTGAATATATCAGGGAGGATATTATGTCACAATGGATGTAAATTTTTAATTCTATGAAAGAATCTAAGGAATCAGATTTACCGACCTATGTTCTAATTAATGCCGGCAGGAAAAACGAGGTTATTTGCATTATGTTTTAGCCGGCTTTTCTTTTTTGGGAATGTAATTATAGATAGACATAAAAAAAGGTAATCTTGTGCGAAAGATCGCCTTTTCTTATTTAATGTAGAGTTTTACACTCTTGATCATCAGCGATAAGGTTGCCTTTCAGTATTGCCTTTACTTTGATGAACAATGAAATATATTATTTCTTGATTATATTATCCTATGGATGGTTTTTCTGTATTCGGTCAGATTATGTTTCTTCAAACCGAAGGGATTAACTTACCCAGAGATTTCTTACGGGGTTGACTATATTTGTCCAAAGGTTTTTGACGATACACAGTTGTGGCTTCGCGTTCTGTATCACCTTTGAGCCTTTTCTTTCCTGCTTCCATAAAGTCTTTACTCCAGCGGTAATAGACGTTCTGGTTAATTCCTTCGTTTCGACATAATTCTGCTACTGTCGCTTCGCCCTTAAATCCTTCTAGAGCTATCCTGATCTTTTCTTCTGCATTGTATTTTCGACGAGTTCTTCTTTTTATCTCTCTTACTCGTTTTTCTACTGTTGACTTTGAGTTCATTTGACTTCCTTTTTTAAGTTAAATTTAGCCCAAAGTCTCTCTTAATATTTATCCTACATTTGTCCAAAGGTTTTTGACGATACACAGTTAGTTTACCTCACTTCAACCGTTACAGGTTGAAGTTCAGGAAAGTTTATTCTGGGAAGGTGGGGGAGTATAAAAGAAAGGGCTCCAACCGATGAAGCTGGAGCGCTTTTACTGAGGATTTTTAAAATGAAAGATTCGGTTATTTCACAAGTGCTATTTTATGAGTTTGTGTGAAGTTACCGGCCACAAGTTTTACAATATAGATCCCAGATGAGGTGGATGTAGCATCCCACTGAACAGAATGATAACCTGCATCCTTGTGAGTATTTACAAGTTCGGTCACTTCCTGTCCTAACATATCATAAACAATTAGGGAGACATTTCCATTTTCAGGGATTGAATAACTTAAGTTGGTTACTGGGTTGAATGGATTAGGAAAAGCAGAGTATAATTTGAATTGTGTTGGAAAGGGGTTTTCAATCATTATATTTTCATTGTAATCATCGTTTATATTGATAGGATTATTATTGATTATAGATGCTAGTATTCCATATCCTGAATCTGGAAATTCCTTTTCCAACTCATTAAAATAAGTATTTGATTGACTAGTATTCTTACCTAATCCACCGTTTTGATAATCTTCTATAATTGCTTGCTCATATAGATGCTGAGGTGTTAAGTCAGTGACTCCATAATATTGTTCAAAATCATTTAGCATCTCCGAGGAAGAGAAATAATTACCAAATAAAATATTCTGAGAGATCAAACTAGATTTTGCATACTTCTCAGTTAGTGTATTTGATATATCAGACAATTCATTAAGATAAACTGCTAATTCATCAAAGTCATTACTCAATTCTAAGTTATGAACCAAAATTGCAATAAGAGAATGTGTGAATTCACTATTTGGTTCATCAAATAATTCAGTTATTATTTGTTCATTTGATAATCCTGACAACATTGAGAGATTCTGGTCACCTCTTGGTAGTCCCCCACAACCCTGATAAATATCATAAAGAGTTGGTTCCCAATCAACACTTCCATCACCAGGGACCGAAGCAATTCCAGAGAAACATGGATCTTGAGGATCATTTTGCCAATGATTCATTTCAGATTTAATAGGAAAAGATGGACCACTCCAATTGATAATATCATAAACACCATTATCAAATAATCTGTTTCTACCTTCAAACATCTGTAATCCAGGTGAGTAAATACCAAGCCAAGGTCGTCCCCAGCTTGCTGCATAAACTCCATAACTAGAGTTGTTATGAAATGAGTTATTGCTTTCATCAAGTAATACATTGTTTTGGAATAAATAGGGGTTTGAATAATCTACAACGAACAATCCAACCGTATTATCTTTAAATTCACTTGATGAAATATTTGGAGAGGAATGACCAGTTACAACTAAACCTATGTAATTATTCAAAAAAGTACAATTGGAAATTGTGTGAGTAGATATTGGTGTAGTATTTGAATTTATCCACATTGCAACACTGTTATTATCAAAAACGCATTCGTTGAATGTTGGGTTCCCATTTAAGCTGTACAGAGTTGTGTTTAAAAAAGTACTATTTTGAATTAAGCTAGAATTAGTTAAATTATCGAAATCAAGTCTTATGGCATCTTGAATAACTAAGTTGTCTAATTCCAAATTAGATCCTAGATAGGTTTGAATTCCTTGCCAATTTGTTTCGATTGCGAAAAATTCGACCTGGTTTTCTAGAGTACCATTAATAATGAGATTCCCCGATATGTCAAAATTCGTTCCACTATCCATTAAAAAAGTGACACCTTCATTTAATATTAAAGAAGCACCAGAATCAACAGAAATTGTTACATCGTTTGTACAAATTATGTTTGTATCCTCATTAATTGTTAGTGAAGAATTATTTGTTATCGTTAAATCTGTGTTTAAATAGACTACATTTTGCCACGTTAAATTATTTTCAATCACAAATTCCTCTGAATTTTCTGTGAATTTTCTAATTCCTTCAGAAGATGAAATATAAATAGAAGAAGGAATTTCCCTTGATATTTCGATATCTCTAATTAAGATATCACTATTTTCAGCGATACTACTCCATGTTATTCCACCATCAAAACTTCTTTTTATTAAATTTGATTGAGTAGGATTACTTTTTCCGCTGGCGTATAATAAATCTGGTATTAGTGGGTGGTATTTAAGAGACGTTATATTCCATCCTAATGAAAATACTGGTTGCCAGGTAGAGCCAAAATCAGAAGAAAAATGCAGACCATTATAATTTCCACTATGAACTTCCTGATTATTAAATGGATTGACTGCAATACAATTAATCCAATCGTCAGAAAATCCATCCTGTATATGGGTCCAACTATAACCTCCATTTTCACTTTTGTATATACCCATCTCGTCATTTTCACATTGAATTTGTAACGGGTTATCACAAATAAGCCCACTATTTAATCCTATATACATATTTGATGGGTTTATAGGATCAATTTCAATAGTATACACATTCTTATTAAATTGATTAACGTTTATATCTGTACCAGTCCAATTATCACCAAAATTCTCACTATATTCGAATTGATACAGATCATTGTTTGGACTGGAGTATGGAGAAAGAAGATACATAATATCAGATTGAACAGGATTCAGCTCATGAACAATTATACTGTTTCCATAAATATTATTTCTAAGTCTAATCTCTTCCCAGTTTTCTCCTGAGTCCAAAGTTCTCAAACAAGATCCGATACCTAAACCTGTTTCGAATGTTAAATAAATTTCTGAAGAGTTAGTTTTCCTTAGACTTAGATCAAATACGGCAAAAGCTCCAGAATTAAAATATATTGTTTCCCACTCTTCATTTGCGTGTTTTTCTTTCACAAATATCCTACTTGGATTAGTAATAATCTTATTATCAAAAGCATATTCTAGATCAAAAGTCGTTGAAAATTTTGCTCCAATATTTGTTTCATTCCAAACGACTCCGCCGTCCGTTGTATAGTATAAAGTGTGTTCTGTGCCAGCAAAAATCATATCAGGCTGAACACTGCTGCTCTCCAGTGAATTAATATTTTTTACAATAATTCCATTATTAATAGTGGTCCATCCACCAACTCCAAAATTTGTGTTTTTAAATATTCCTAACCCATCAGTACCTGCATAGAGTATTGAAGGATTTATGTTATTGATTTCCACCGTATTACAATATAATGGAGAGTCAGCCAATAAATTCCAATTTTCACCATTATCTATGCTCTTGTAGATACCGTGTTCAGGGCTCGGCACATACAAAATATCATTGTTAATAGGATCAATCTGAATTTTCCCCACTAATAATTGTGGTGAAAGACTTAATTTCAATTCCCATGTGGTTCCACCATCTATACTTTTATAGACACCATGCCCCTCAGTTCTTAATATTTCTTCACTATATTTTGAGTATGCGGCGTTAGAAAAGTGAGGAAATCCTGCGGTTGCAAAAATGATATTTGGATCTAATGGATCGAATTGAATGGATGACACGTTAAGTATTTCGGAATTAGTAAGTTGCAAAGCTTCCCAATTTCCCCCTCCATCCATAGTGCGATAAACAAATTCTCCAGTTGTAAAGTCAATCAAACATCCTATAAACATTCTATTGGGATTATTTTGATCAATCGTAATAAAGGAGATCTCTTGATTATTTATTAAATTAGCCCCATTTCCATTCCTTTCATCCCACGTAATTCCCCCATTATAGCTGACATACAAGCCTTCTGCAGGATAGAAGTATCCAGGAGCTGGTGAATATGTAGGTCTTCCAATATAAATGATGTCCGGGTTATCTGGTACAGAAGCTATTGCTAACGGATAATTTGTAAGTTCATTAATATCATCGTCTAAGTTAAACCAATTTTCTAAGTTAATATTCTTATATGGAATACTGGTTTGATCGGCAATAAAAACATGGATATTATCACTAGCGTCAACACTTATTGAGATATCATCAACCCTGGTAGTCCAAGGTCCTAATTCTTCCCATTGTGAATATAAAATGGAAACAAATATTAATGTCATAATTATAAAAATTCTAATCATTTTTAACTCCTATTGTATATTTAAAATCATATTTAAAAGTATAATAATGTCTTGTATGTTAATGTGATTATCTTCAAACAAATCAACAGCCCAGCTCTCATATAAATTATCTATATTATTTTCATGACCCAAAATTCGATCAACATAAATTATTATATCGAATATATTCTGCTGATGGTCTTGGTTAATATCACCTTTGATACCATCAATAACTCCTGGTTTAAGGATGATTTGATAATCATTTCCAACAATTGTGGATGACCAAATACTATATAGAAGATAGTTAGATATTGAAATATCTGGATATATATTGTTATAAGTTTCCATAAATGAAATTCTAATATCATCGTTCCATGTTTCACCATTATCTGAACTGGAATTATAGTAAATTTCTTGTGAGTTATTTGTGAAGCCGGTATCTCTTATATCACTGTAAATAACTGAGATTCTGTTATCGTCAATATCAATACTCGGAAGTTGTCCGGTCGGTTCATTTGTAATGACATGGGTAGATGACCAAATACCCTGATAATTTAAACTTCTATGTAAAATATAACCATGAAGAGTATTTGGTGAGTTTTGATAGTCATACCAAACAGTATGTAAATTTAATTCTGAGTCTAGTTTTCCAACTACTTTTTGTGAAGTGGCCCCGTCAATCGGAGAGATAATAGTGGGTGATGAAAAGCTCATTCCATCATCACTACTACCAATATAAATAATCTCTCCCTCACCTAAGGTTTGTGCAGAATTCATGCTGCCTACTAAATGTATATTAGAATTTTCTAAATTCATCGAATTAAAACCGAAAGAAGTTGTCGATTCTGAGATATCAAAATTTATCGTATCTACTTCTCCCCAATTAGATCCCCTGTCAAAACTTTTGACTAAATATTTCCTATTCATAAATTCACTAGTTTGAAATAGCAAGTAAATTTTATCACTAACAGACCCAAATAAGGGACCACCTAAACTATATACTCCTGAATATTGTATAGGCTCCTCCCAGTTGAATCCATTATCTGTACTCCTAATATACTTTACCATCCAATTGTAATCACCATACTCACGCCATGTTATGTGTAGTGTATCAGACTGGGCTAAAATCTGAGGGAAGTTACATGGTGATCCAATTGAAATTATTGAATATTCAGACCAGGTTAATCCACCATCGAGGCTATGAGTGTAATACAATCGATATTCGGGATATGACGTATGCCAAACAATATGGATATTTTCATTGACTGAGGTTATTCTGGCAGTTAGATTGTCTCCCAGTTGATCTGAGAAAATCGTTGAGTCCAGTAAAGTAATTTCTTGTCCAATTGAAAAACTAATATATAGAAGGAAAAATAGCATTTTAACTACATTACTATTCAATTTATTATTTTGATTTGTAGTAATTTTCAATTTTTTACTTTAAAACAGTTTCTTAAAATACAATGTAATTCCTTAATATCCTCGGTCTTGTCAAATATAATAATAACATTAGAATTTTTGACATTAATTTAAGTTTCGGTGTGTCAAGTTTTACAAATCCTTCAATTACTATACGTTACTAAATGCATTTTAAAAAGACATGCAAATATCTTTTAATTTTCAATATCATATATTTAAACTGTGCGTCTTCAAAAACGAATGGACAAAACAATCCATATTTAAAAAGAGTACTTCAGGTCTGATTACATTATTAATAACCATCGTTTTCGAAACTATCCGAATTTACCACGAAATCCTGTCATTGTGCTATAAAAAGAGCCTTTAATCTTTTCAATAATTCTCGTCGAAAAAGGTATAAGAAGTATGAACATACAAAGGAGAATATTATGTCACAATGGATTATCACGCCGGATAAATACCTCAATTGTGAGGAGGAGAAAGCTATAAGGAAAACGGCTTTAGATCTTGCCATCATTGCACGAAGTCGAGGAAATCAAATTGATGTGCGGAATCATCTAATAATTGAAGTCGCACTGGGTACAGGTCTTCGGGTTTCGGAATTATCTAACCTAAAGATAGAGGATCTGCATCTTGGCAAAGGTCAGAATACATTAATAGTCAGGAATGGTAAAGGCGGGAAGGATCGAGTAATTGGATTTAACAGTAAACTCAAGAGTCTGATACTGGATTATCTTGATTATCGCGTCAGTTGCAGTCAGTATCTGTTTCATTCTGAAAGAGGTGAGAAGATGACCAGATTTGGGATTGGTCGAGTATTTAAGACTATTGCAGAGAAAACTGATGTCGTTGCCCCCCATCATTCCATTCATTCCCTTCGTCACACCTATGCCACCAACCTATATAAGGCATCGGGATACAATCTTCGGCTTGTCCAGAAACAGCTCGGTCATAGCAGCATTATGACGACATCAGTTTATAGCGATGTTATTAATAAAGACTTGGATGAAGCCCTGGAGAATATGGATTAGGGTCTTCGGACTCTTTTCTAGGTTAAATCTTGTTGGAATGTCGCAACATTTCATGAGGGAGTGGTAACAATAGCTTTGGTATGGGAGGGGAAGTCGCAACATAACGTCGGTTATGTGGTGAGTTTGTTACACATACTATAAATAGAATACCTATAATCTTAATTGTAGATCGTATACTTTTTGATACATCTGACTGTTTCTGAGGTGGTTTGACAAGTACCTTCAATATTGAAATCGTAGATCTCAGCTTGTATAAGTAATTAGTTGATTCTACAATTTCTGAGCATGAATATAAGTGGGCTATCTTTTCTATACGAAGGAGCTGATGGCGGCATACTCACCCATGAGGAATCATGGAAAGGGGACTTTATCTAATTTTTAATATTGTTTTCCGATAAACTTAGTTACCGTAATACCTACTTCAATAATATCACTTTTTGGACTGCATGATAGTCTTCTGCATTAACTCTGATAAAATAGATGCCGCTAGAATATTTTGATGCATCCCAGGTAATAGTATGGTACCCTGGTGATAAGGAGTTGTATGAAAGCTCATCAATCTGGCGCCCGATTAGATCGTACATATTTATTTTGACAGATGATAGAATAGGTAATGAAAATTTAATATTTGTAATAGGATTAAATGGATTTGGATAAATTGGAAATAATTTAAATTCAGATGGTATTATGTTTTCATCAATAGATAAATTCGAATCGGGTGTAATCATACACTGTTCATTATAGGGCGCTGAATAACTAAAATGATATCCTTGATAATCAATACTATAACAAAAATATTGATTTTCATCTAAATTGTAATCAAAATAATTTGATGTTGTTAAGTTTTCTGCGATTATTTCATTTCCTTCATAAACCAAATAAGAAGAACCTAAATTGTAATCATATAGATATTCAATACTATTTTCAGATCCCCAGTCTGGAATATTATCTCCATTCAAATCAAGATAATAGCCAGGTTGAACATTCATATTATCTTCCCAATTTATTTGAATCACCCAACCTCCTTTATCCCAAATACCATCATCGTCATTATCAGTGAATTCTTCCATTGGGATATAACCAGAATCCATATTCCAATTTTCATCGTCCCAAATACCATTGCCATTATTATCTGTAAATTCTTCCATCGGGATATATTCATCTAGTTCTAAATTTATATCGACTATGGGAAGAACAGAGATACCTATCAATTTATGATATTCATCAACTCCCACAGCTTCCCAAAATTGAGCATCAGTGTCATATTCAGGTTTAAACTGATTTCCTATTTGAAATACTTCCCAAGGTTCATAGAGAGTATATCCGGTTGTATCGTTAGGCCAATCAACATTCCATGCTACATATCCCCATTCACCAAAGTCAACGGGATTCCCATCCTGATTAATATCTCCTTCCCACCCAAATTCATTTGCCCATATTTCCCAATCTCCATCGTTATCAACTCCGTCAGTATATTCCCTCATCATACAGTTTAGACCAGATTCACCCAAAGTATTATCGCAACTGCCATCGTCTATATTTGCCAAGTAATTCCAATCACAATACGTTGGATCTGTGCACCCATAAATAAACTGGTTCAATTGCAAAGCCCCCATATCAATTATGGTTCCATCAGCATCATGATTTAGATCAGGATCTCCTGCATCAATAGTTGGGCTTGATGTTTCTAGTTTGAAATATCTAAAAAGCGTGTAATGATATCTTCCATCTTCATCGTACTCATCTATTAATCCGTCTCCATCATTGTCATCCCCATCAAAATTGAAATAGATCGGATTAATTGTTTCATTTCCCACATCGGGTAATCCTGGCATCGACTGCCAATATGCTACATAATCATCATCGCATCCAAAACAACCATCACCTGTATCAAAAATACCATCGTTCTCTCCTGCATCCTTTACATGGAAACCATCTCCCTCTCCAGGGTCGCCAGTATCAGGTAAGCCGTCAAATCCATAATCATACACTTGTTCACCAACATCCCATATTCCATTGGGGGGTGGCCAGACATCTAAATAATTGTCTTCGGTAATATTTGGGTCATATCCATCAATACCATCAATATCCACTATTCCATTTCCATTACTATCTATCCACCCGTCACCGGGCTGCCAGATACCATCTCCCTCTCCATCGTCAGGTCCAGGGTAATCGGGAGATAGAGGACCAAGACCATCAAGTCCATTATCAAAAAATATCCAATTTCCAAATAAAAGGAATGCATTTTCACCCATTTGATATTCGCCATCACCACCTAAGTCGTCAAAGGGATCTCCAGGAATCCCATCTTCCCCATAGTCATTAATATAATTGTCAAACAAAATAGAATAATTATCATCCTCATACTGATAATTGCCCCTCAAATGTGGATCAATGCTATTAGGGTCATACCATGGGTTAGGGTTCCCATGAAGAGTTGGCGAAATTCTACCATTATATAAAATAATGTTCAGATTTTCTATGTTATTTGCCCATGTAGGGTATTCCAAATCGGGATTACTTAATCTTTCATTCGAATCATCGACACCCCCAGTGCCATCATTATCATATCCATCATACCAGACATCTGAATCAAGGTCTATATTTTCATCAACCATATCATTCATATCATTCCAAACACCATCACTATTCCAGTCTACAAATGGTTCGCCTAAATTATAAATACCATTATTATCTTCATCAGTGAAAGGTTCTGAATTATCAATTCCATCAGCAAAAAAATAATCTTCATCTATCAGACCGTCAAAATCATCATCGATACCATTAAACCAGTCTTCACCGGCTAAGCCGTCACCATCAAGATCACCGTGGTTTGCTTCTCCATCTCCAATCATCAAAGTATCTCCATTGATAGAAATACCCCAATTAGCATATTCAATTGTACCACCATAAGATGGAATACTTGAATCCCATGGATTGTTATCCTTGCCATCAAATGGTCCATATGGATACCCTATCCATGGATATGCTCTTTGCTGCCAACCCAATTCTATACCTGAGTAAAATGGTATATCAAAAATGGGGTCTGTATAAATAATTCCCCCTAGATCATTGTACGAACCATTAACACCTAATTTGACGCAGGAATATTCTACTGATCCAGATCCGATTATTCCGGATTCATCTGACCATAAAATAGAATTGCTAACATATGGATGAGATCCTTCATTTGAATAAATAGCATTTTCAAATCCTCTAACGGAACAATTCTTAATATTTGGGGAGGAAGAATTACAATAAATTCCTGTGCCTTGAAAAGGATTATATAACAGACATCTTTCAATTGATGCATTGGAATTATTTAATTGTACACCAATGTTCTCAGAATAGATTGAAACTCCGTATAGCATTGCATTATTGTTTTGTCCAACATTCCCAAAAGTAATTGTTGGTTGGACGCCGTCAGAATAAATAACAGTCTGAATAATATATTCTGGAATATCGGTATTAATGTAATTTCCAGTAATCATGATATTTTTACTTTGAAAATCAATATTTTCATAATAAAAGCCTGGATTTACGAATACAGTATCACCATCTAATGAAATATTTATTGCCGATTGAATGGTAGGGTAATCATCCGGGACAATTTTTACTGTGGCAAATAGAGCTGTAAAAAAAGTTGTAAATATGAGGATGTAATTCATAGGATCTCTCGAGTTAATTATATATTTTACTTGGAGCAAATTACATGGTTTTTAGTGAATAACTGAAGGGGAAATTCCTCAACCTCAGGTAAAAGGAATAAGTAATAAATTCGTAGGCCTTCTGTCTTTATTCCTCTGATAATCTAATAAGAAATATTAACTTTCTTAAAACTAGATATGTTGCTATTGATGCTTCATTGAATAATAGTAACTAAATGAGAATTTTGCAATGAGTAGCAGTCTTGCAGCTATACCAATTATAAATCCTATTCCGCCCAAGATATTCTGGTAGAAAAGCACTTCAATGATTATTGACACTAATAGCAGAACCGCAGTTATTAATAATAGACCTTTTCTTTCATTAGGTTTGAGCCAACCCCAGTATAATATACCAGTCCAGCCTGTCATGAAGAGAGCAGCAATATACATGGCATATTGGTAGTCTGGGCCTGAGCCTTTGAAGCCGCACATAATATTTGGAATGTCTGAGCCGGTTGCAATCATAAACCAGGAGATGGCGACTATGCCGTCTGCAATTGTGCCGATCATAAAACTGAGTTTTAATAATTGATTTGCTCTGTAGTTCATGAATTGATCCTATTACTCATTAAATCAGACTGCAAGATGGGGTTGATCTGATAGTAGGAAATTCTCTAATCTCAGGAGGTCTTGTTTTTTAAGGATTTGTTTCATAATGTGGTTGTTATATTGTCTTATAATTTAGCCACATTCTTTATATCTGGGGTGATGAATCAATACCAATTGCCATATGAATTATTAAATCGATAATTTAATAAACGAATTATCTCGGATTTGGAGATTTTTAAATTGGGATAGTTAAGAACTACCACCTATGCGGAATAACATGATTTTTAATTAAAAGCATCTCAGTAATGTCTCTTCCCGAATCTACACGGACAAGATTTGCTAATCCTATCCTGTTAAGTTTTCTGAATGGTTATTGGATGATCAATCTCCCATAATCATGCTTACAATTATCACTATATCGAGAATATCTACAATTGTATCAAAATTAACATCTGCAAATAGGAATTCACAGGAACCATCATCCAATGAAGCATCAGAATTGTAATTGATTGCCTGGAAATATGTGCATCCTTCATAGTTACAACTACCATCGTCTATAGTAGCTTCAGGGTTGTAATTGATTGCAAAAGGGTCGGTGCACCCTGCTATTTGTGAGAAATAATATGCACCCATATCCATTCGGGTACCATCCGGGTCTTGGTCGTCAGGATCGTTTTCCCAGGAAATACCATCATTATCAAAATCAGGATCACCCACATCTATACATGGTGAATTTGGTTGCAATGAAAAGTCTCCATTTCCAGAATCTGTAAAAAGTGGATTTGAATCTATATTCCCTGTAAGCCAATTGATATTTCCATTATATCCAGATATGCCGTTTGCTCCATTTTGGAAATCGGTATACTCTACTGCTATATTACTCATTGAAAAGCTATTATCAAAAGTAGCCTGCTGCGGTGAATTTCCCCATACAATTGAGTTAAGTAGTACTGGATGTGAGTTGTTTCGAATAAAAAGTCCACCACCAGTTATTGATGCTGTATTATTAATAATCACTACATTTGTTAAACTGGAATTGGAATTATCCCAACAAGATATTCCAGCGCCGTTTGGAGCCGTGTTTCCAGAGATAATAACCTTTTTTAAAGTTGGAGTGGCACTGAACCATCTAAATCCTCCACCATCAGATGCTGCTGAATTATTAATTATTTGAACCTCATCGAATTGAGGTGCAGAATTAAATATTGAAATACCTCCGCCATTTTCACCAGATGAATTTTGTGTAATAATCGTATTCAAAGTAAGAGGGCTGGAACCGCCATCACAGTATATTCCTGCACCGTTATAATTAGCATGATTGTTACTAATTTCCAAATTGTCAAGAGTGGGACTTGAGTATACACACGATATACCACCTCCACTATCTGCATTTCCATTTGTGATTCGAAAATGTCTGAGTATTGCTGCAGCAGTTTCTCCACTTTGAAAAGTAACTACACTACCGTTTTGTCCACCATCAATGGTTGTTGTTTCTCGATTCTCACCGATTAAGGATATGTTCTTGCCATTAAAATTGATATTCTCAAAATAAGTGCCAGGTGATACAAGAACCATATCTCCATCGACAGAATTGTTAATGCCCTCCTGAATAGTAGAATAATCTCCTGGAATGTTAATGATTGTTGTGTGGATGAATGCGACAAAAATAAATGGGACTAAATACTTCATAATACCTCCAAAGTATAATGTTAAATTGGGGTAATACGGATACCCCTTGATGAGCCTCACATGGTGTCGCCAAACAGCCAAAGATTTAACCCTACTGGGAGCTATCAAGGGGCAGTACTTGCCCACATGAGTTCCAGTAAGGTATTATCGTTAATCAAAATATGACTGTTTGGCTTGGCAATATTACGGTATTTATTATGTATCGGAATATCCATTTTATTAGGGGTAGTCAGGAGGAATGGTGGGAAAAATTAGGGAAAATTCTGTGACCTCCAAATCGGTCGAATACGGCCAGATTTCTGGAGATCTGACCTGGAAGTCGGGGACTTAAAATTTGACTAAATTCGTAAAACCAATATTTTCAACATCTTATTTTTGATTAAAATTTGCTAAAATTATTAAAAATTGCCGATCATCCTAAATACCGTAATATCAGGAGGTTATCGGAGGTGTGGGGAAAAGAAATAATCCAAAAAGTGTTTCATCATACCATGATCTGCAGAAAATCGAGCCAGGTGGGCTGGGTTGAATTTGGGATAATTATAAATTCAATTATTTTATAGATTTATTGAAATAGTAGTTGACTATAATCGAAAAATATGTTATGTTTAAAGTATAAGGGGTTTTACAAAACCTCTTTGAAAAAGCCAACCGAAAAAACTGCACGAAAAGTAAACCCAAAAAACAGATGAAAAAGGAATTATAAAATTCTCATTGACTTTATATAAAATATATATAAATATTAAAACATGGGGATTGATTTAATCCCCCACTTGAAAACCTTCTGAAAACCTACAACTGAAAACTACTTAATACTGCTGCCGGGATGGTCCCGGTAGTCAGTATTGAGATTGAAGCAAATGAGAAAGCAAAATATAACTAAAAAGCCATCCTCATTGCCTTCAATCCCAACAAATTAATACTAACCAGGTAACACACATGGACGTTGAAACACAGGATTTTTATCTATCGGCCTTTTTGCGACTTAAAAAATTAGAGATGCTGGGCATGAAAAGTTTTGGTTCAAGAAAATTATTCATCTTCGAAGACAATGACATTTTTCAAAAACTAAAACAAGAGTACTATTGGAATAAAGCAGTAGTCGATCCTTTAGAATATAAGAAAGAGATCAGGAGACTAAAAGACAGTATAATGCACTCGTAACCAATTAAACTAAAATGAAAATTAGCAAATGTAATAAGTATAATCCACAAGAAGGAAAGGGCTATAATAATAGTAAAGTTGCTTGGGGCTGGGAATCTGTAGAGGTTCCCTGGGTGAAAGAGAAAATAGTTGATCTCATAACAAAATGTGGGATCAGTTGCAATGAATTTAGTGATGGACACAAGGTAAAGGATAGCTGGATTGGGACGAGTGCCATCATGCTTGATTTTGATGACGGAAAAATGACTACAGATCAGTTATTATCTAAACAATCAAATTGGAGTTTCAATAGTTATGTTTTTAGTTCCCAAAATCATCAGAAAGAGAAAGGCAGTGAACCTGCTTGTGATCGTTTGAGGGTTCTTATTCCTCTTAACGAATCAATAAGAACTGAGAATGAACGCTTCCAAATTGAGAAGAAAATTATCAATGATTTTCCTGAAGTTGATCCAAGATTCATGGGAAAAGCCAGGTACTTTGCTCATGGCAGTACAGTTGTTTCAAGTTTTATTGATGACAGAGGTTCTTTTAAATGGAAAAAGTTTGTTGGTGAGACATTACCGACTAAGGAAAATGATAGTCCTCAGTTGGTTGTCCAACAGCCTAATCAAAGGGATTTCCTCAGCAATGGGGTCTCCCAGGGTGATCGGGATAATGCCTGTTTTCAGGCTGCTTGTACATTAAGGGATTGCGGGTATTCTAAAGATGAAGCATTTATCCTTCTTAAAATAGGAGCTGATAAATGCAATCCTCCTTTTAATGTAGAAGTAGTAAAATCAAAACTGATTTCTGCGTATTCGTATAGATCAAATCCATTTGCATTTATTGAAGCCACAACATCAGCATACTACTATTTTAATGGAGGGAAATTGTTTGCAGCAACAAAAGATATTTTGAAAGAGACGTTTAAGGCGTTTGGTTCTTGTCTTCCTGATAAGTTTCCTATTCTAGAATTTAAATTTGATGTTCATGATAATTTGCAGATCGATCTTAAAAAACGGACTTTCAATTTGTTCAGACCAACAAAGTATCATCTTATGGAGGGTAATGACATGAAATTGATCCCTAAAGAACACTTTGGTGAGATTCAGAGGTTACTTGAGAATCTCATACCGGTGGTAGATGAACGAGATTATTTCCTTAACTGGTTAGCTGTTATACTGCAGACCAGGGAGAAGATGATGACTTCATTTGTTTTTATCGGTCGGCAGGGCGCGGGCAAAGGTGTTTTTCTCAGTCGAATACTGAAGCCTCTATTTGGTGAGGATCAGACTATTCAGGTTGAAGACGAGCAACTCAAATCTTCGTTTAATGGCTGGATAAAAAATGTAGCTTTTATCGCATTTAATGAAGTTGCCCATGATAACAGGGGAAGGAACTCGTTAAACTCAAAGATAAAGTCTATTATTACAGATCCTTCAATTACGATAAATGAGAAAAATGTTCGCACATATCAGTTAGACAACAATATCAACTGCATATTTTACTCAAATGAAAGGGTGCCGTTATTGGTGGAAAGAAGTGACAGGAGATTTACCATTATGGAAACAGGTGGAAACCTTGCAAATAAGAAGTGGTTCAAAGTGCCAAAATCATTTGAGAGGTTTAAAAGTGAGCTACCCAATTTTGCTCAGTATCTTTGGAATTATGATGTAAATATGGACGAAGCAAACATTCCACTTGAGAATAGAATGAAGAAGGTTCTTATCTCAGCAGCTCAGAACAGATGGGAAGAGTTCGCACATCATCTTAAAGAAGGTGATGAAGAATGGTTTGATGAATTAACACAGGATATCAAAGGCTTGTACGAATTTGGTATTGATCATAAAGTTCCTCAATATAAATCGGTAAGCTTTACGGAAATAAAAAAGAATGGACTGATAACAAAAGATCAGACACTACGGCTTTTTGTAGAAATGTATAGAGACAGGAATGTGACAAAAAATATTCTTTCCAAGCATCTTTCACTTTATGGGATTTCTGGAAAGAGGCTAGGAACCGGAGACGATCGCTTACATTTTTACCAGTGGGATGCTGTTAAACAAAAGAAAGACCAGGGTAAACCATAGGGAGACCAGGGTAGAAACCATACTTAAGTCTAATAATAACAACGTTAAACCATAGGAACCATAGGTATTTGAATTTTGGTAGCTATAATATATATATATGGTACAGTATAACACCACACACAGTGTAATTGCATTTTACCCCTGGTTTCCTGGTTTCTTTAGTAAACACAGTTACTTAGGTATGGTTTGTACTCTGGTTTTACCCTGGTCTAACACTGGTTCCTATGGTTTTGGTCTGGATGATTGAAAATTCCAAAGGATCAAAAAAAAGAATGTTAAAAAATAATAAAAATAAACAGGAGAAAATAATATGCGAATATTAAATCCACAAAACATGGCAGACTTTCTGCCGAAATATCCAGAGAACAAAATTGTACTCTTTGACAACAACCCCACATTGCATTCTGAAAAGTACCAACTAAAAACCAATGCAAAACTATGATATCACTTTGCTTCTGATCAATTGCTCAGCGAGGAATATTTAAGAGAAAAAGGAGGAGTCCGTTCATCTAATGGTGCTCAGGCAGTAAGATCCATGCAATGAATATTCACCCACCCGGAATTATGGACCAATATTGATGACATATTCGTCACACCATTTGCAATGGGCTCACTTGGAATGATCCAAGATCCATTAAATGAAAACGAAATCATTGTACTAATGCCTTACTTCTACCAACATCCAAAGGGAGGCGTGTCTAGTATAACTGGATATGTCTGACAGTCCTTGGCAGTAGAAGTAATTGATGATCCCCATTTATTTTCTACATATTGCACAGAATTCTTTGGAATATTCGAACACAAACTGAAATTGGACTTCTATTCTATCCTAATTAACTACCTGGTCTCGCCCCAATATACTAAATTACTATAACAATAGAAAAACCAATGATAAAAAACATTAACCCACTCAACAACAATCCCTACAAGGGACTCAATACAGGAGGTATCATCTAATATGGTAACAGACGAAAAATATAAAAAGATTATTACAAAAAACATGGTAGACCAAATTAACAAAAACCCATTATCCTCTAGGCATAGGACTGTACTTGACATATTTAACATTCCATATTCACCGGTAGATGATTTTCTTAAGAAGCTCAGGAAAAAGAAAAAGAATCAGAAACTGATAAAGAAGTAAAGACGGACTCCCTACTGCTTATTGTGGTAGGGTTTCTAAATGTTTAAAAGGGATCTTTCTTAATCCCCAAGAATTTCATCCACCAGTAATACGATATCAACAATATTAATTAGTGAATCCGAATTTAGATCAATGAACCTCATTTCATATATTGGGAACACTGTCTCATCCAGAATTGCGGACACATATTGGACTATATCTACAACATTTACAATCCCATCAAGGTTAATATCTCCTTCATTCAACACATGCCCAATTTCTCCCAGGGCATTAATATGCTGAGCATATGTTGGTACCCAATAGTAATCATCTTCAAAAATAGAAATCAGACCACCCATATTATCGGAAATAGTGGTCACAAAAGACAGTTCTGGAACTATTGAACTTATATGAATACCATCTGGATTCCAAAAGATATTTCCTTCAACATCTACAGCCTGGCTGTAAAGATTAAAATCACCAGTCCGGTCATCAAGCCAGGTGATTATATTGTATCCAATGTCAGAAATCAACTGAAATTTAGTTTTATTAGAAGGGAACTCATTTACTACTATAAAATCTGAATCAAACAAGAAAACACCATCCATATCGATAGCTTTTGTGACTATATTCTCAATGCTGTTTACACTGTCCTGCCAAAAATAACTAATTGCATTATTTTGAAATATGCAATGTGGTGAGCCATTATTGCGATGGACAGAATCTTTTAACATAATTCCAGACATTCCCCATGGAAAATTTCCGTCATTATCAATTCTGTTGGAGTAAAATCTGTTGTAAAGTGAGGAATGCGGAAAATATCCAGAAGAATTCTTTTTCCCACTAATAATTACACCACCTTCATTATCTGGAATGATAGAATGAACATAGGCCGTATCAAGAGTTGTCTCCCATACAACCGTTGAATCATTAACTATTTTCATAAATGTACCCACAGGGAAGCCCATTCCATGCGTAATAAAATATAGGATTATTGCTCCATCAGTTGTTTTAATCATTTTCTGGTAGCTAGAGTTTCCGGGTAAAACCCAGCCACTTTCCCCTAACAGTCTTTCACCAGAACCTGAAATATGCTGAAGCATTACAGATGATGTCGGAGAGTCCATATCTTCTGTTAGTATAATAAAGGAATAAACTCCTCCCAAATTGTCAGACACCATTTCATAGCCTAAAGAAAAAGTATCTTCGTTTCCAGCTTTAACACCATTGGGGTCCCACATAATATTACCCGTACTATCTATCTTCTGATGTACAATTTTTAGTTGAAGAATTGGTAAACCATTATTTTCATATCCTACAATTTCAGATTCTGCGTATCCTACAATCACTCCGGTATCGTTTGCTAAAATAACCCTACCTTCATGTAGATTGTATTGTGAATATATAGATACTGGTTCTTCCCAAACTGGAAATCCAAATTTATTGAACCTGTGCACATTAAGTTTTCTATCATTAGGATTCTCTACATTTATATTGATAGAATAGAATCCACCTTGTCCATCAGAACACCCAGATGGATAAATCCCATATTCATCTACAATCAAACTAGAGTCTGGACCATAGGACCATTGGGAAAAAGCAATGGAAGTTACAAATGATAAAATTGATAGTACACTAAAAAGGTTTTTCTTAGCAGAGTAAATAATCGGCAGTATGCGTAATAAATCTTTCTTTCCTTCCATGTTAAAAATTACCATTATTATTGGGAAATTGAATAACATCTTATTGAGACTTATTAGGAGCCAAAACAGAATAACATGTAAACACATTCTCCCGATGGTATTCTTTGGGTAGGTTTTTAAACTCGATCCTTATTGATATTTGAGAGATAACCCCCCATATCCAACCCTGGTCCTGCAACCAAGGATTAACCGACTATTTCTACCAGAAAACGGTTCGTGAATTTTTTTTGAAAATTTCTACAACCCTAATGAGTTTTGTTTTCTGTTCTGGGATATATATCTTGAAAAATAGTATATAATGATATAATTATTGTAATTTTTACGAAATAAAAACTGAAGGATATTTAATATATGAACCTAAACAGATACAAATCTCTCGTTAACTACAGGTTCATTCTGTCCTTGTCTCTACTCCTAATTATCTCACTTTTCCTCTTTGCAAATACTCGCGATCAACTCGGTGATGTCAACAACGACGGCGAAATTGATGTCCAGGACATCGTTCTAGTTGTGGATATCATTCTCAATGATGACATCGAATATGGAGAATACGAACTTTGGGCAAGCGATGTTAATCTTGATGGAGTGACAGATGTAGTCGATGTAATTCTTATTGTACAAGTCATAATTGAATCCAATGATTGCCCAAACCTCTACTCACCCTGTTCTGAAAATTTATCATTATGCTGCATGGATACAACGAGTCATGATTATACGTGGGTTATAGATACCCTAGGAACAAATGGCTCTTACTTGAGAGATGTTGCTATTGTTGATGAAAACAATATTTGGGTTGTGGGTAACATTGAAACAGATGACGCAGAATACAATGCAGCTCATTGGAATGGAACAGAATGGGTATTATTTGGCATTTATAGCAATACATTAAATTTATATAGAATTAAATACTTCTCAGAAAATGATATTTGGGTGACCTCATTCGGTTTTCCAATCCATTGGAATGGCACTGATTGGACATTGTACCATCTCCAGAATATGGGTATTCATGTAAGTACAGGTTACGGTATTTGGGGCACATCATCATCCAATATCTATTTTGTAGGCCATCAAGGTGCCATAGTCTATTATGATGGAGAGAATTTTGAACAAATGGATAGTGGAACAGAAGTTGATTTACTAAATATATGGGGTACTTACAATGATGAAACTGGATCAGAAATTATTTGGACCAGTGGACACGATTCTTACGGAAATTCAGTCTTTTTAGTTTATACTAATGGGATGTGGCACCCTGTCTATGATGTAAATTCATACAAGTATGTTTTTAGACCTGATTCATTATCAGGGACCATTGGTGGTTTGTGGAGTTCCGATAATGACCTATATGTTTACACTACATGGGGAATATATCAATGTCCAATTAGCACAGTTGGAGAGGGCGAAATTATATGGCTGGGAGAAAATGGAGATGCAACAGAGAAAATCTTAGGTACAAATGATAATAACCTATTTTTTTACCGATCAGGTTCAGAAATACGACATTTTAATGGATCAACGTGGCATCTTTATGACGAAATAATAAATCCACTAGATGTGTTAAATTCGATAGATGTAAGAGAGAACCTTGCTGTAACAGTGGGGTACAGGTATTATAATCCCATAGAGAGATGGGCAGTAATTATGAGAGGGGTCAGAAATTAATCTTGATTCTTAAACAAAAATACAAAGGATTTAAAAATGAAAAAGAATAACTGTTTTCAGACAATCCTCCCAGTAGCATGTAAATTGTTATTATTAATCCTGATCTTTCAAACATTAGTATTCACGCAGGAAAGTGATGAATTATGTAGCCTTAGCCAATTGTTAGAAGGAATTGAAGGAGGAAGGGAGGTTCAGCGACCATTTTATTCAAATGAAATATCGGATGTATACAACGATCACTTTGTAATCCATTACACCACAGATGGATCGTGTATGACATTTAATGGAGATCCACTTGAGGACCCAGTGTTAGAACCCGATTGTGCAATTACCACTGAGTTAGCTCAAGAAACTTTGATACATGCTGAGAATGCGTACCAGCTATATCAGAGTCTAGGTTGGATAATGCCTGCACCTGATGATATTCCAGTTGGTGATGATCGTATTGATATCTACTTTACAAATGTGCCTAATGGTGTTGCAGCACCTGAATCAGATTATCCAGATCCTTACTTAACTGGTATGACTGGTTTTATAGAAATAGCATTTAACATTTCTACACTAAATTTACTTGGTTTGACTGGTTCAGATCTTTTAGAGATGATCGTTAGCCATGAATTGCACCATGCCATTCAATTTAGGTATCATGAACCGATTGGCAGTATTTTTTTGGGGTATGATCAAAATAATTTTTGGGCATATGAAAGCTCATCTACTTTTTTGGAAGACATCGTTAATGATGATCTTAATAGTTTATACTATAGATTAGCCAATTATACGATAACTCCGCTAAATTCTTCATTTAAAAATTTGCAAAATTTTGATATGCGTTATACATCTGCGCTCTGGTGGGTATTTATATCAGAATTTTATGACGATGAAAATATTTTAAAAATGAGTTGGGAATGGTGGGGGAATAATCCCCTAGAATATTATCTCGAGGCCAGTGAATATGTTGTTGTTGATTTATTAGAATCTAATATGGATATTGCTTTTGAGAATTATGCAATTTGGAGATATTTTACTGGTGATCGAAGTGATCCTTTATTATATTTTAGTGAAGGGGATTTTTATCCGACTTCTACACTTCTTCAAAGTCATAATTCTTATCCCGCAAACGGGGATAATGGGAGTGATTATATTAGCAACAATGGTGGTACATCATTTGTTGAATTTAATAATCCCTCTCAAATTATTGATTTACCAATATTGTTTGATGGCACAGATGATGCTTATGGGTACCCGTGTGATTGGAGTGTAGATTTTATCTGCTTTTCAGATGGTAACGATCCTGCATTCTGGGAAATGGAATTAAATCAGTATAATCAAGGAGATTTAGATATATTGAACCAATGTGACAAAGTTACCATGCTTTCTACTTCTAGAGCTGTTAGTCCATTTGGTGGTGGATTTTGCTCTTATGCCTATAACGCTGATGATTCTTATGAAAGATCAATCAATTTTTTCAATATAGTTGGATTGACCGATAATGTTGGGGAACTCACCATTGATGATAGTCAAACGGTACAGTCAGGATCATCTATTCCTCTGTTATTCGACTCTGATCATGAAGTGAAAACCGACGATGGGTTTTTTGAAGATTTTCAAGGCAGTGGTGATTTTTATAGACACCATAACTGGAATGATTCAGAGATATGGGACAATCATTATTTAAACGAATATTTTCATGTAAATTTTGAGATTGGTAATATGAATGCAAATTATTCAAAACAAAATTCAATTTACATTAACAGCAATGTTGAGGACATTGAGATTTCTATATTGGATCCATGGTGGGTTGAACTGGCAGGAGAAAATATTGGAGAACAGCTTGACAGATTTCATGAACTAACTGAAGATCCGGAATTTAATATTTCTACAGGTGAATATATGGTCTTTCTAAATCAGAATGAGACTTATAATGAAGAATTACCTGTTTATTCCTTAAGTGTTCCTCAATTATATATATCTGGAAATGAAGCGTATATATACTCTGGATGGGTTGCAAGTGATATTGGTGCTAATGGGGCTGACGCAGATTTTAGTGATCCGACCAATATTACAGATGTGGTTTTTAAAACGGAAGGCGCTACTGTGACAGCTATTTATAATGATGTAGTTTTTGATGATCCTGTAGGAGCATCAGCTGCTCCTGCAAATTTATCTGTAGATGGGAGTAGTGGTAGTCCTATTCTCACCTGGGACCATGTAAATGATGCAGACCGTTCTCATTATAATATTTGGGTTAGGTATTACAACCCATCAAAATGCCCATGTTTGTGGCATAAAATTGCAACTACCAGCAATAACCAATGGACTGACAATAATGTAAATACAGGTGGTATCTCACCAGATAGAATATATTATAAAGTGACTGTTGAAGATTATTTTAGCAACATAAGTAATTATTCAAACTCAGTATGGATCAGGGGTGATGTATTGATGTGGCCATTATTCAGAGGAGCGGAATTAGCAGCAGAAATACCAAATGAGTATAATTTTCATAATTCTTATCCCAACCCTTTCAACCCGTTGACAACCTTGAGATATGATCTCCCCGAAAACGGTAATGTCTCACTTGTCGTTTACGACGTGAATGGGAAAGAGTTGGTTCAACTTGTAAATACCTACATGGATGCCGGATACCATTCAATCCAATGGGATGCCACTAACTTCGCATCTGGAGTCTACATGGTGAAACTTGTTGCTGGTGACTTTACACAAACTCAAAAGATCGCACTCGTAAAATAACTAAAACTCTCTGCACAAACCCTCAGTAATAGGGCTTCAACTTAACCGGTTGGAGCCCTTTTCTCTTAAAGGGAAGAATTAACGCTGACTAGTCTATCCCAAATTTACCGAGAGATTTCCTCAGAAAGCTGAGGAAGAAAAAGATGAAGGCAAAACAGGCAAAGAAATAAGATAAATGAAAAGATGTCTGCCCCTGCGACGGTAGTTGAAGGATTTGCGCAGAGGCAGAAGAATACTATCTTACGATGATATCCTTGAGGATATATTAGAAATGATTTAGCTTTATTGTTGAGAAAAACTTGAGTAGAATGATTGATTTTTAAACCTTGTTTTGCGGAATCAAAGTATCTGGTTGCTTTTACCCTATCTCCCACCCTGGTCCTGCGACCAAAGATCCTCCTACTTTTCCTACTAGAAAACGGTCTGTGAAATATTTTTTAGAAAAATTCTACGACCCTATTGAGTTTGTTTCCCGTTCACGGGTGTATATCTCGTCAAATTGCATATACTGGTAAAATTATTGTAATTTTTACTAAATAAAAACAGAAGGATATATAATAAATGAACCTAAACAGATACAAATCTCTCTTTAACTATAGGTTCATTCTGTCCTTATCTCTCCTCTTGATACTCTCACTTTTTCTACTAGCCAATACTCGTGATCAACTCGGTGATGTTAACAACGACGGATTTATTAATGTACAAGATATTGTTCTTGTAGTTGATATCATCTTAAACGATGATATCGAGTACGGAGAATATGAACTCTGGGCAAGTGATGTGAACGATGATGATGCTACCGATATCAGCGATATAGTTATCATCGTTGTTTGGATACTTGATCCACCTGAAATAACTGATTGTCCAGAGTATTATTCACCCTGTACTGAGGATACAACAGAATGTTGTTTGGATACAACCAGTCATGAGTTTGATTATTTTATCGATACCCTTGGAATATATTACAGTTGGATTAATGATGTCACTATTATTGATGATAATGACGTTTGGGCTGCATGTTTTATTAAGATAGCGGATTCTTCCTCATCAACAGGTTATACCCGTTATAATGCTGCTCACTGGGATGGAGATGAATGGGAATTATTAAGGATATTTCCTCCTCCATTTTATTTCGCTGAATTAAAATCTATTTTTGTAACAAACTCCTCTGAGATTTGGGTTGGTGGTACTGCTCCAATGAGCAACATGAATGATGAATGGATTGCTCACTCACAGTTCCCAACTGCAGAAACAGGGTGGATTAATGATATCTGGGGTACATCCTCAAATAACATATATTTTGCAGGCAGTTATGGTGCAATTGTTCATTACGATGGTTCTGAATTTACATTAATGGAAACACCTACTGATGTCCCGTTATATCGCATACACGGTAGCATTGATGGAGATAAAGTATTTGCTGTTGGTTGGAGTATTTATACAGGGCAAAATGTAATATATAGGCTTGATGATGGTTCATGGGATTTATTCTATAGCGTATATAATATATATCCTGGAAATGATGATTACGGCTATGTATACACTGCATATCAATTAAATGATACAACATATTTTTCTAGTATTGCTGGGTTATGGAAATATAATCATCTCCAAGAAACCTCCATTTTAATACCTGCTAATGATATATTCGTTGAAAATGACACATATTCAAATATAATAGTTAATTCCCCTTCAGATATTTTTTTAGTTGGAAGTCATCAAAATATAACTCACTTCAACGGATCCACTTGGTATCTGAATGATGATTTTGCTGCTAATTACGATTTTCAATCAAAGGGAATTGATTTCAAGGATAATTTCTTTGTAGCAGGGGGTTATCAGAGTGGAGGTAACAATGCAACTATTACAAAAGGATACAGAGAATAGAATGGATTCTTTAGTATTTTTTCTTGAAGAAATACTAGAAGATGAAATAATACTAAATAAATGGAGAAATAATGGATAGAATAAATTCGATAACTATATTTATTAACTTTTTGATGCTAAGTTCTCTTTATGGACAAACTCAAGAATTGAATTGTTACACCGATGATGCAAGTTCTGCTATTAGAACGGACACTTGCCAAGAATATTTAGATGTAGATACACCTGATGATCCTATTTGGAGAGATGAATTTATATTGAATGAAACCACTGACATAAAATATGTCCGTTTAGTATTTCACATCTTTACTGAAGATGATGGTTCAAATCCGATTGTAAATACAACTGATATTCAAAATATGGTTGATTTTTTAAATACTACTTTTTCCCAATACTATATTCAATTCCAAGCTACTCATATCCATCATAAAGACAGTTATTTAAATCAAAATACTATAGCATCTCTAAATTATGAAGAACATAATAATATAAAATATGAATATAGTTTCTTCCCACAAAATATGCTTAATATCTATGTGCTGAACTATGGTGGTGGTATAGCTTTTTTACCTATGTACTTTGATGAACATGAATGGTATAATACTGGTATTTTAATTTCTAAATTTAGTCTCCTTCAATCAGATCTAAATATAGTATTGGCTCATGAAATTGGACATTCTCTTGGTCTCTGGCATATATTCCATGGATATGATGAAGTATGCAGTCCAGGGCAATGCCCAGACTGTGCACAACCTTGTTTGGAAGACTTAGGATTACCTACTGCAAGCTGGTGTGAAGATTATTATGATACTAACGACATATGTCCCTCAGATCAAGATTGCCTATGGATAGATGTCGATGCAGGGTATTGTAAAAGCTTTGGTGATACGGTGGGAGATCGGTGTTCAGATACTGCTGCTGCAAGATTAATGAATGGTAATTGTGAATATTTGCCCGGTTTTAATGGATGTTCATATGAAATATGGATGGATTATTGGGATATACCTGCAAATAATAATATTATGGGTTATGGCATAAAGGACACTGAGTGTACTTATCCATTTATTTTTACACCTCAGCAGACAAAAAGGATGCATCGAATTTTAGAATATTACCTGCCTAATTGGTATTACATTGATATTAACCAGCAACAGGTGACCATTGAGAATCAAATTGATGATCAATCACAATTAGGAGGAGACCTTTCTTGCGATGATATTTTTACTCTTGGTGAAAATTATGAGCACGAAATTGATTTTGATAATGTAAATTCTGGGCAGAATATCGATATTATACTTGGTTCCTTTTATAAAGCAGAAACACACCTAACTGATGATCCGTCATATGTACATAATAGTTGGAATTACAGTGAACTCGAATGGAAATTAAAAACTGATACTTTTCAAAAAACAAATTTTAATGATATTGTTGCATCGTTCGATGAACAATTTGAAGTTACAATGACAGCAAACATTGCAGTCGAAATCGAGATCAGAGATCCTTGGTTTGTAGATACAAATAATGAGCAAAATAATGATTTTTTTCCATTTGAAAATACAATATATAATATATTTCTTGAACAGGGTGGTACTAATCCAAATGCCCTAACACCTCCTTATTATTCCATTAGATTACCTTTTCAGGAGTACCATTCAGATAATATGCTGTACCAATTTGATTATTGGGATTATGACCCAATGGAAGTGGGATTTTCCGATCCTATTCAAGAAGATACAAATTTAATGTTTGATGTAATATTTATTGAGCCTAATTCTGAAATAACTGCAATATACAATCCGATTGCAAGTATATCAGATATTCAAACATCCACAGCTGTAGATTTATTCTCTAATCCTTTTGGACATGATGTTATCGAGGGATCTTTGGAAGTCAATAATTTTTCTCAAGTACCTATTGATTACAATCTTGGTAACCCAGAGAATACTTCAATTTATTTCACTGATCAGGATGAGTATATTTGGATTGATAATGATGTATTACCTACTATAGAGATTGATGGATTTACAATTGAATTAGATCTATATTCACCTGAACCTACTACTCCATTTGAGAATTCGATTCAAACTATTTTTAAAAAGAGATTTTCGTCTGACGTAGGGAATCCAAATTTTCGAATTAGTTTACAAAAATTGGAAAACAATGAATATAGATTTACCATTGCTATGTATCCATATACCAATGTTAAATATTTTTTTATTGATAATATACCAACACATTTTTCTATCACTTTTAATCAGTTAGACAACCAAAACTTGGAAATTACTATATATGTTAATGGTGATTTGGCTATAATTACCCATGGATCCCCGTCAGAAACAGATAACCCATTCATTATACCTGGAAATATTTTTGATTTTATGAATTTACAAAGCAATTACTCCTTTAACAGATGGTACCTAGGTTCTGACAGGGGATATTATAGTTTTTTAGAGAATTTTTATATTGATGAATTCCGTATATGGAAGGGAGTTTTATCTGAGAATGATATACGAAATTATATGTTTACCGAATTACCTGTTAGTCTTTATCAAACTGACGAAAACCTTTTAGCTTATCTAAACTTTAATGACATGATTAATCATATTGATCTTTCTATACACAATAATGAAACCGACTATTTTCCTAATGAGAATGGTATTAACTTAGTTAATTACTCTTCTATATTCCCTTATTTTCCTGAACCATGGGTAAAATTAGGTTTTCCTTCGAATGGAACAAATATTTTTACTCCTGGTGTATCTAATATTGGAGTAGAACTTATTGAAGATATGATTCCTGGCTGGGGTGTTCTCAATACAAATATAATTATTTATCTACCTCAGTTTGATTATTCAACTATTTCTAATGAAATTATTATACATCCGAAAATTGATTTAAATACTGGTGTGAATTCGATTAGTTTTTTTACTGAATTTGCAGATCCATCTATATCCACGGTGTTATCAGAAGTTGGTAGTAATGTAAATGCAATTATTGGAGAAGGGACAATTGCTACACTAATTGATGGAGAATGGTTCGGAAATTTGACACAATTTGAAGTCTCAGATGGTTACTGGTTTATAATGAATAGTGATGATATGTTAACAAATTTTGGAGATCCCATAGGTAGCATAACTACCTATAATTTGCATATCAATGCAAATCTCATTTCTTATCCCTTTGATGAACTTCAATCTATTGAGGAGGGGCTTCCTCTAGATGTAAACAATCCGGATGTACTTCTAGCAATAATTAGTGAGGGAATATCTACTACCTGGAATGATGATAATACACAATTGGAAGGCTCATTAACACACTTTGAACCCTCAAAAGGTTACTGGTTCATAATGCTTGAAAGTAACACTATGACTTTTAATGACCCCCCAATTGGGGGGTCATCCGCCCCTTTAGTTGAGTTACCTCAAGTATTATCCCAGTTTTCCTATTCGAAATCTATTGACCAAGCATTTTACTTCATTAACAGTGCTACAATAAACGGTGTTGATATTGAGAGCGAGGATTGGATTATTGCCTACAATAACGACATACCTATTGGTGCGAGGAAATGGAATGGATCAAATAGTGATGTGCCTATTATGGGTGATGATGGTTTTGGATGGACAAATGGATATATTGAGAATGGAGAAACCCCCATATTCAAAATCTACGATTCATCAGATGATATTTATTATACCTGTATTCCTTCCGGTGTTGAAAATGGTTTAGACTGGGAGATCAATAAAATTGTAAAAATCGGGACATTAGCTGGTTATATTATGGGTTGTACCGATAACACTGCTCTGAATTACAATCCAAATGCGACATATGACAATAGTAGCTGCGTCTATATTTTAGGTGATGTTGACAATGATGAGTCAATAACAGTAATAGATCTGACATTAATAGTCGACATAATTATTGAAGAATTAATTCCATCAGAATATCAACTATTTGCTGGTGATTTTAAACAAGATGGTACAATAAATATTTTGGATGTTGTTGAATTAGTCAATTATTTGTTGGATAGAGTGGATTATTATTTACCACCAGGTATTGTGATTGTAACAAAAGTTATTAAACAAGTTGGATCACCTCCATTCATTATGGATGTTTCAATGAACAATACAACAACTGTAACTGGCCTACAATTGGAAATTGAACTTGACCCTGGTTATAAAGCATTAAGTTGTGATAACGGTCCTTATTCATCTACTATGACCCAAGCATATAAATTTAATGTTGATAGCTCAATTGTTAAATTAGTTTACTATGGTCCACTCGGAGAAGATATATCCCCTGGTAATGGCATCATTGCTAATATTGGGATGGAATATGTCGGCACTGCACGTGGGGTACATGATCCAGAAAGTGGATTTATCGTTGGATTGATTGCAGCCAATGGGGGTAATGAAGCAATAGAGAGTGAAGTTGTTCCATATAATGAGTTTGTTAGATCTATTGGAGGTGATGAAAATCTGATACCTGAAGAATTTGCCCTTCATGCTGCCTACCCCAACCCATTTAATCCGATTACTACAGTTAAATTTGACCTGTCTGAAGATGTTTTAGTCTCACTAATTGTTTATGATTTAATGGGAAAACATATTACAAAATTAATAAATAGCACAATGAATGCTGGTTATCACAGTATCCAATGGGATGCTACATCTGTTGCTTCTGGAATTTATATAGTCAAACTTGTTGCAGGTGAGTTTACTCAAACTCAAAAAGTGGCACTTGTAAAATAACCGAAACATTCGGCAACAAACCCTCAGTAAAAGGGCTTCAGCTTAACTCGTTGGAGCCCTTTTTTCATTAAAGAAAAGAACCAGCCTCAGCCAGTCCTTTTCTTCACCTCAGAAGATACTTTCCAACAAATCCCTGACTGCTGCGTATGACCCATAAACCGTAGCAAATCTTAGCCAATGCTCCAACAGGAAATCGAATAATCCCTCATGAAATGGTGGTCCTGCATCATCAGGATCGGCAGCACCTACTTCCGGTTCTACTTCTTCCTCATCCGGCAACTGAAAACCTATTCGCATATTTTGCTCCTCATTTTAGGTTGGAAACGATTGTAATCTGTATCATGAAACCCAGATCCCTTAAAGACAAATCCACATGGTTTTATCTGCCTTTCCATTTCAAGATGGTAATATGGACACTCCGGTGGATTGTCACTAGCCTGTGAAACTTTATTTACTGCCAGCCCACATTTAGGGCAGTTGAATGAATAGATTGGCACAGCTTTTTCCTTTCTTTTTTTAGATTAATCCTTTATCAGCAAAAGATGTATATCCTCCACCTCCAGGTACTACTATGAGAAAATCGTGAAATTTGATATCCACAGTGTTCAATGCCATCTTAATCTTATCAGAAATTTTCCTATCCTCTGAAGATTCCATTCTATTCCCACTAGGGTGGTTGTGTCCAACAAGAACAGCAGCTGCATTTTCTATAATGGCGAGGCGAACAATTTCCCTTGGGAAAATAATAGCCGAGGTAAGTGTCCCCTCAAATAGTGATTCAGAGTGAACAAGCTGATTTCTCCCATTGAGTAACATCACCAAAAAGCATTCACGTTCGGTAATTCTATCACCAATAACCGCTGTGAAATGCTTAGCAGCCGTTGCTGAATCAGAAATGATTTCACCTTCTGGAACTGTAAACCTTTTTCTATATTCCAGCTCTATATCTGCATCTGAAATCTGATTCATACAACCCCCTTTAAACCGTTAGAACCTGCTAACAATTTTACCGATTCATAGATTGATTTCTGAATTTGTCGATCCTTTACTTTTCCAGTTATTTTTAGTAACTCCCTTGTGAATGCATCAATGGGAGCTGGTTTCAAAAACCCTCTCTGTCCTGCTTGGATAAATATTGTTGTAGCCACAGCAGTGAGCTGTTCTGATTTCATCTGCTGGTCACCCAGCTTTTCATTTTGTACAAACACCTTTTTTAAAATTTCAAAATATGCCTCTGCCAAAAAATCACTGGAATAGATCATTTCCTTTAATCCTTTCTGGTAGTTTTATTTTTGAAGCCGTCTCACGAAAGACAACTGTGTTCACTTCTCCAAGCCGTCCTTTAACACCATCAATTTGTTCTTTCAATTCGAGATACTGTTGCACAAGTTCATCAGGAATGTTCTCTCTGGCCAGACATAAAGCAAACTCGTCATCAGACATCCTACGTGGATCTTCATATTCCTCAAAAGTATCAGCCATCTGGTCTTTGATCACAACCATCTTACCTTTTAAGAAATACATCTCTTCCTTTAACCTTGTCGCATCAGCGGATATATCATCAAGAAATGGCGTAGCTTCTACTGATTCCATCTCAGAAAAGTCTTCAGATAGTCCCTCTATATTGACCCCGATGTCTGATATAAATTCCGCTGTCGGCTCATCTAGAAAAAGCATCATATGATCTGAAAAAATGTCGGTTTTTGGACTGTAGTCGTTAATTTTTTTCTTATAAGCCAGTACGGTGTCTTCAAACTTCTTAGTCAATGTCACATCAGCAACCGCTTCATGATTTGATGGCGTGAACACTTTCAATATCTGTTTCTTGCCAAATGGGTCGGTCTCACCACGGAAGTTTCGTGTTAAATCCTGAGAATAAAACAGCAGTGGCCGATCATTTTCTATATCCCTACAGAGTTTGATCTTTGCGACAGTGTAATTCTTCTCATCATCCAGGCAATCCATTTTGAAGTCCTCTACATCTCCTTCAATCTTTTCGGGCGTATTAATTATCAGATTATTCTTCATCTTCCCTCCCTTCCTTTATTTTTTTCCAAACTTTGATATGGCCTGGCTGCATGGTTTGTTATAAGGCCTCTTACTACAGTAATTTTCGTTACAATGGCCATTACTTTCATCCAGATCAATTGCTTGAGCTTTGTATTTACAATAGTCAAATAGTTTGCCATCTTTCTTGAGATAGTCTTCGTACAGTTTGAAGAACTCTTGAAGGGTAACATTTGTTGTTTTGGAATACTGAACATATCCTTCAGCTATCTTGTCGATCAGTGTATTATAAACTTCAAGATTACTTATGGATCTTAACCATTCCGGTAGCATGTTGCTTGAACGGATCTGCTTCCTTACATCTCCGATATCCTGCTGACTATAGGCGTTGGCGTTAACCTTCAACCTGTTTATCATTTGGGGAGATGGAGTGAGATTTACTTTTTTAACAGCCTGCCCTGGAATAGAAGTAAAACTGAGTTCCGACAAGAAGTTATTAACACCAACAATGATATCATTTAAAACACCCAAAGGCTGATCAATAGCAGGTTGGACAACTTGTTGTCTCTTCTGTTTGAATGGTTCATCCAATAGAGATAATTCCAAATCTTCTAGGTCGATCTCCAGATTGTCAGGGACTATAAATCCCACCTCTGCAATAAGATGTTTGCCTTTCTTTGAGCCTGTCACAACAGGAATACTGGCATGCCCAGGTACAAATCCATTTCCATACTGTATCTTCCATTGGCGAGTGAGTTGGAGTTCAGGTTTTTCCTTTTTCAACTTGTCAAGCCACTGGTTGACTGCATCCCTGATCTTTGCTGTTATCAGGTCCCTATAACTCATAATCCCTCCAGAGCTGATACTTCATCATCATCCTGATTCTCATACTCGTTAAATACAATGTCAACTTCGTTAGAGCCACATTCCTTACAACTAATCTCTCGAATAGAATTGTTATCTGTAAGTTTGTCTTCCAATGATTCCAGTGGTTTTACGTGCAGGATTGAGAGGGTATCATCCTCATTAAATTTAAAGGTCGTGCTCACCCACAAAGGGAGTAAGAACTCATTGCTCTTTCCACAGGACAGGCAATCTATCTGCATATTTTTTCTCCCTTCTTAGCTCGGTAAATTCTTTTTGATTTGCTAATAGCTCTTTATCAAGTGATTGATGTCTATTCGAATGCCATAGGCTATAAGGTTTTGTCACTTTATTTGAGCCACACCTGGCACAGCTAATGTAGTTATTTTGATAACTTTTAGATTCTGGATCCCAGATGAGTGCCGCTCCGTTTTGTTTTATCACATACTGCACAATATCATTTAGATTGTCCCTGAGCATTGAATGACTATAATTGAAATCATCAAATTTTGTATCTTGGATTACCAGTTGTCCGCTATCCTCTTTTAACTCTCTCAGCGTCTCAACATCCACTTCGAAATATGTATAATTCCAGCAATCATGACATATGAGCTGCACAAATAACCTCCTTTCTTAAACCAAAACAGGCAGAGTTTTTAAGCCCTGCCTGCTAGTATTTTATTTTCCTATTAATCAGTAGCCAAGATTTTTCTTAATTTCCTGTAAACTCAAAGAATAATGATCCATAGCTTCTGACAAGCCGTTATCATAATTGGGACAGTTGTAAATGCAATCTTCATCTTCGACCTCTCCCTCTTTCTCAGTGATGCATTCGGTGCACATGTTAATCAGATCATCTTTTTCAATCCATATTCCACATGTAAAACAGCCAGGACAGAAGTTATAGGAACAGTAGTCATACACCCTGCCTTGCAAGTCCAAAGACTGATCTTCATTACAATTTGCGCACCGAAATCGAGGTTTGCCCTCAAATCCTTTTTCAAGAAGTTTGTCCACATTGTTTTTTATGATATTCATTACTCGATCAGAATATGATTTCAATAGTTCAACAGATACACATCCGGATTCTGATTTGAGAAGATGTT
>Ga0233429_1000861_pt1 | contig 42271 bp, 32 predicted proteins | sample SI_118_April2016_3_FD_179879 | JGI IMG/M metagenome (GOLD analysis project Ga0233429, IMG submission 179879) | Seawater microbial communities from Saanich Inlet, British Columbia, Canada - SI_118_April2016_135_MG | ecosystem: Environmental > Aquatic > Marine > Inlet | place: Canada: British...
GAAGGTTCGGGTGATTGCCGCCGTGGTGTTTGTGGCGGTTTTTGTGGTTTTGGTTGGGGCGAGTAGTGCTGTTGTGCGGGCGGGAATTATGGGAGTGGTTTCTCTTTTTGCGATGTATTTTGGGCGGCGGGGTGAGGTTTTTATTTCGATTGTTTTTGCGGCTTTTGTGATGAATTTGGTCAATCCCCGGATAGCCGTGGTTGATGTTGGGTTTCAGTTGTCTTTTCTTGCGACGCTTGGGCTGGTCTATGTTTCGCCTTTGCTGGAAAAGGCTGGTGGGGTTTTTGGGCGGATGATGAAAAGGGTTCCTGCGGCTTTTTTGATTCGTGAGAATTTTTTGATGACGTTGTCTGCGCAGGCGTTTGCGCTACCTGTTATTTTGAAAAGTTTTGGGCGGATTTCATTGATTTGTCCGATTGCAAATATCTTTGTCTTGCCGTTTGTGCCGTTTGCGATGATTTGTGGGTTCTTTGCTATTTTTTTTAGTTTTGTGCCTGGAGGTGGGTTTCTGGCTGAGATTTTTGCTTTTGCTGGCTATGTTGTTTTGGAATTGGTTTTTGTTTTGATTGGCTTTTTTGCTGATTTGTCTCGGATGCTGTAGATGTAGATTTTCTTGATGCCTGTTTTTGTTTTTGCTGGAATGGTTTTGATTGGCTTCCAATTTCCTACTTTGAAGCTATATGAGATTACTTTGCAGCCTTTTTGGAGTTCTGCGTCGAATTTTGATTGGTATTTTCTTAAGGTTGAGGGGAGCATGTAGCAGATGACGATGTCTGCGTCCTTGAGGGAATGTTTGCGAAAATCGCTTCTGACCATTTTCCCTTTCCACCCTAGGGTGATTTGTTTGAAGCGGGCGAGTGCGTAAACAAATGGGTCGATTTCGAATCCTGTGGCTATTGCTCCGTGGTCTTTTTCTGCAAAATGGAGATAACGTCCGTCGCCGGCTCCAATGTCGTAGAGGCGGTCGCCTTTGCGGATTTTTGCGTGTTTTAGGACTTCGCGGACGGCTTTCTTGGGAGTTGGGACAAAAGGTCCGCCGCCGAAGAAAGCGACAACAAAAGATGTGGCGATTGCGAAGCATACGACTAATACGGCCAAAAGTGTGATAATGATTATTAACTCGAAGAAGAGGGTTGTCATTGGGATGCGGTGAGGTTTTGGCGCGAGGTTGGGTCGCGATTTTATGCGGCCATTCGTTCGATCTTATCATCTTCTTTTTTACGCAATCTTTCAAGGGCAGCTTTTCTTGCTGCGGCTATTGTTTCCGCTGAAGCGTCTTGGCCAGGGTGGGTGATTGTGAGCATTTTTTGGACCATTTGGTCTACTAGTTCGTTTTCTTCTTTTGCGTGAAGGGCTCGGGCTTCTCGTTTGTCCATTGATTTGCTGTCTCCTTCTCGGCGTTTGAATTCGATGGCTGATGATCCGCCGTGACCTTCTTTGTTTTTGGCTTGTTCTTTTTGGACTTCACGGCGTTTTGTGGCTCGTTCTTGTTTGTCTTCTTTTTGGTTCATGTCGAATGTGATGGTGTCTTTTCCTTTCAAAGTTACGTCATCGAGGACTTGGTCGTCGTCTGAACCTTCGAGGTATGCCTCGGTTAAGTCTTGGGTTTCGGTGTCTCCTCGGGTTTTTTCTAGGAGTTCTTTCTTTGATCGGTCTTTTGCTTTGATTGTGCCGTGATGTCTTGCGACGTTTTCTTCCATCATCCGGAGTCCTGTGTCTTGTGTTTGGAGGCGTTTTGCTTCTTCTGCGATCTCTGAGTCTCCGCCCATGATGAGTTCGGCTGTTTTTTCGAATTTGCTCATTGTGCCTTCGTCATCGAGGACTGATTCGTTTTTGCCTTCTTTTGCGAGGGTTGCTATTTGGTCGAGAAGTTTTTGTACGTCTTCGTCGTCTGGATTGTTCAGAAGAAGTTCTGCAGCTCTCAGACGTGCGTTTTTGAATGCGCCTGCTTCGATCAAGTCTTTGATCGATTTCACTGCTGTCTCTTTGTTTTTTGATGCGAGGGACTCTTTGTTCTCTTTGTTGTCCAAGGCTTCTGGTGCGACTTTCTCGATTCGCTCTTTGGTTCGTTTGTCTTTTGCTTTCTCAACTTCGATTTTGAGTTTTTTGTGATGTTCTTCACGTTTGTTCCATCCTTTCTCGTCGTATTCTTTCTGCCATTTGTCGATGTCTTGTTTTTTGAGTTGTGGAGAAAGATCTCCGAGTCTCTTGGTGTCTTCTGTGTATTTTTTTCGACGATCTTCATAGGCTCGCAGGTTCTTGTGTTTTTCGTTTGGAGTTCCTGAAGTGAGCATGTCTAGGAATTTTTTGACCTCTTCATATGGTTTATCTTTTGCGAATTCTTCTGTGAATTTTCTGTAGTTTTCTTCTGTCTTTTTAGAAATGATGTTTTTTCTTTGGGCTTTTCCGCATTCGTGTTTGATCGATGTTATTGTGAGTTCTTTGTTGTGTTCTTCGTTGCTGATCTCCTTTTCTCTTTTGTCTTTTTCTGTTTTGATGAATTCTTCTTTGGCTGGGTAGTCTAGGTCTTTGAATGTTCGGAATGCGAGTTTGAAGCCTTCTGGGTTTTTTGGGGCTGTTTCAAAGATGTCTTCGAGTTTGCCTGTGAGTTTGGCTTCGTTTTCGATGAAGCCTTCCCATCTGTTGATGTTGTCTAGACGTTCGTCCCATTTTGGGATTGTTTTGTAGTGGTCGAGCATGTTGGCCATCGATTTTTGACTGATTTTGTCTTGGCCGACGGCTTTTTCGAGGGTTGTGTAACCTTGTGATTCGGCTTTTTCGATGAATCGTGTTCTGTCGATGATGTGTTTTTGCTCTTGGAGGGTGTCTGTACGGAGGAGTTCTTCCATGAGTTTTCTCTCCGATCGTTTGTCGTATAGTTTGTCTTTTAGATCTCCTTTGTCGTCGAAGAATTTTTCGAGTTTTCCAATGTTTCCTAGATAGGTCTTACGTGCTGAGTGACCTTCTCTCTCTATGAATGGAACTGATAGGGGATCTTTGATGCCCCATTTTCCTAGAGCGTTTTTTAGGTTTTGGAATGTGTCTCGTCTTGGTGGAAGTTCTGATTGAAAGAATTTCGCTGTGGCGTCTTCAAGAGTTTCGAGATTTGGCTTTTGTTCACGGATCCATTTCTTGTATTCGTCTGCTGCTTTTATTCCGAGGAGGTGCTTGTTTTCGTCGATGATTTTGTCATAGTTTTTATATCCTTTTTGCAGGTTTATGTCGTTTGGTGCGAGTTCGGCTTTTTTGTCTTTTGTGTCTACGTTTGTGCTCGAGATCTTTGATTGAAGTTCTTCTTGGAGGTCTGCGAGTTCTTGTTTGCTGCTTGATAGTCTGACTTTCTTTTTCAGCTTGTCGGCCTCTTCACTTGTGATCTTTTCTGTTTTTTGGGCAAGAGTGACGAGTTTTGTTGTGTCGTCTCTTTTGTTTCGAATTTCTCCTTTGAGTTCGCGTATGCCAAGATCGCCTTTGCTGTCTATACGTCTTCTGTCCTCGGCGCTGATATCAGTTAAGCCGGCAGCTTCCGCTAGTTTAGATGCGGTGTTTTGTTCGACCTTTTGAGTATCTTCTTGAGTATCTGTCTGTTCTGTTCTGAGGTCTTGGGGTTCTGCGATTTCTGCTGAGTTTGGGCCCATGTTTTAGGTGGTTGGTGGAGTGAGGGGGAGTTGCAACTATATCACTTTCAGGTTAGAAGTCAAGGTTGGAAGTTGCGAGAAAGGTTGTGTGGGTGTGTGTTGGGGTGGTGATGGGTTTTTCATGCGTTTTTGGGGATGATACAGTGAATGGGGTGGGTGGGCTTTCCGTCCCGGGGAGACTTTTCCAGGTTTGGGGTTGCGAAAAGCGTGGTAAAAAGTTACGATGGGTGTGGTGGAAAATAACAACGCTTTTCAATGATCTCCTTACGTTCAAAATTAACTCAAAGACTTCTTCTCTTCTTTTTTCTAAATCCTATGGAAGAAAGATACCTCAATGAACTTGCCAAAATCCTCGAGGTGAACTCACAAAATCTACACAAAAAACTAAAAGAACTGGAAGATGAAGGTCTTTTTCAAAGTGAAATGCGAGGGCAGGAGCGGTATTATTCTCTCGATGTGGCTTGGCCGTTGTATATGGAATACAGAAGTATTTTCAAGAAAACTCTTGGGGTGCCAAATCGGTTGGCGGAGAGTTTGGCGAGTGTGAGGCATTTGAGGGAAGTGTATGTGAGGGCTAATTACCAATCTTTGGTTGACGATGTTGAGGTGCTTGTTGTGCAATCTAAAGATGCTTATCATTTCCCCTCAAAAAATGCTATTTCTGTTGCTCTTGGGCCTCTAAAAAAAGAGCTAGAGCGAAAAATCAAAGTTGTTTTCTCTGAAGATTCCCCTTCCGACTCCGATGAGGAGTATTTAAGGATTTTGTGAGTTTTAGGTGTTCGTGAGTTATACGCTGCAGGCTGAGAATCCGCAACTTAGGCAAAGTGCGCATCCTTCTGCTATTTGAAGATCACATTCGCATTCTGGGCATTTTCTCTCTCTGAGGATTTCGTGTTTGCTCTTGATTGGTGGGGGAGCTACTGGAGAGACGCTTTGGTGCATTCTTTGTTCTGAAGTGATTGGTGGTGGTGCTATTTCTTGGTCTGAAGTGATTGGTGGTGCTATTTCTTGTGCGATCTCTTGTGTTGCTTGTGATTCATATGTGTTCTCTACTGGCGGTGGAGGTGGCGGAGGTGGTGGAGGCGGTGCTGTTTGAACTTGTTGGTGAGCGATTGGTTGGTCTTTTGTCTCCGTTCGGTTTACTTCTCCGATGTTGAGAACCTGGTTGTCTCGGCTTCCGTCTCGGTAGATTGTGACACCTTTGCATTTGAGTTTGTGAGCAAGGATGTAGGTTTTTTCGATGTCTTGCATTGAAGCTTCGTGTGGGAAGTTGATTGTCTTTGAAACGCTTGAGTCCACATGTTTTTGGAAGGCTGCCTGCATCTTGATGTGCCATTCTGGAGAGATGTCTTGTGCTACGACAAATACTCTCTTGATGTGGTCTGGGATTTCGGCAAAGCCTTGGATTGATCCTGCTTTTGCGATTTTTTGCATTAGTTCTTTTGAGTAGAAACCTTCTTGTTTTGCTCTTTGTTCGAAGAATCGGTTTGTGTATACCAATTCTGTACCGTCCATTACGTTTTTGATGAATGAGATGGCGAAGTTTGGTTCGAGTCCTGTTGAAGCTTCTGACAACATTCCGATTGTTCCAGTTGGAGCTACGGTTGTTGTGCAGGCGTTTCGAATTTTGATGCCGTTTCTTTGGAAGAGTGATCCTTCCCAAGCTGGGAAGACTCCTCTTGTTTGTGCCATTTCGATAGATTTTTCTTTAGATTTTTCGTCTACGAATCTCATGATTCGTTCTCCCATTTTGATTCCTTCTTCTGAATTATAAGGGATGTCCATCTGGTAGAGCATGTCTGCGAATCCCATGATTCCGAGTCCGATCTTTCGAGATTTTCTAGAAGTGTTTGCGATCTCTGGAATTGGGTAGTTGTTCATGTCGATCACGTTGTCTAGGAAGTGGGCTGCTGTTTTTGTGATCCGTTCTAGTTTGTTCCAGTCGACGTCTTTGCCGCTTACGGTCATTGTGTTGTTTAGGTTGATTGAACCCAGGTTGCAACTTTCGTAAGGAAGGAGAGGTTGTTCGCCGCAAGGGTTTGTGGCTTCGATTTCTCCGAGGTGGCTGACTGGACTTTTTTTGTTGATTTCGTCGATGAAGATTACGCCTGGGTCTCCGTTTTTCCATGCGTTTGCAATGATGAGGTCAAAGACCATTCGTGCTGGAAGTTTTTTTACGACTACTTTTGTTCGTGGATTGTATAGTTCGTATTCTTCTCCTTTTTCTAGGGCCTCCATAAATTTGTCAGTGACTGCAACTGATATGTTGAAGTTTTGGAGAGTTTGCATGTCAGCTTTCATCGTGATGAAATCCATGACATCTGGGTGGTCTACTCGAAGGATTCCCATGTTTGCTCCACGTCTTTTTCCACCTTGTTTGATGACTTCTGTAGCTGCGTCAAAAACTTTCATGAAAGATATTGGGCCTGATGAAACTCCTGTAGTTGATGAAACGATGTCGCTAGAAGGACGTAGTCTTGTGAAAGAGAACCCAGTCCCGCCTCCGCTTTTGTGGATTAGAGCTGCGTTCTTGAGACTTGTGAATATTCCCTCCATTGAGTCTTCAACAGGAACGACAAAGCATGCTGAGAGCTGTTGGATGCTTGTGCCTGCGTTCATTAGGGTTGGAGAGTTTGGTAGGAATTCTAGGTTTTTCATCATGTTGAAGAAAAGTTCCTCTGTTTGTTGAGTGTTTTCGCCTTCGTAGTTGTCATCTCCTTTTGCAATATCGTGGGCTACACGTCTTACTAGATCTTCTGGGGTTTCTTTTGTGTTGCCTTCGGCGTCTTTCAAGAGGTATCTCTTTTTTAGGACTTGGAGTGCGTTTTCAGAGAAGTTTAGAGTTTTGTCCGCGCCTTCTACTCCGAACATTAGTTCTTTCTTTTCTCTTTCTTCTGCTCTTTTTGCTCTGTAGATGATGTAGGCCTTTGCTGTTTTTGCATGTCCTCCCTCTATTAAGATTTTTTCGACTAAGTCTTGGACTTGCTCAACTGTTGGGACTTGATCGTCTCCTTTGAAAAAGACCTCTAGTACGGCAGAGATCTGATTTGAAATTTGATCTGCGAGACTTTTGTCTACGCCGCCAACTGAGCTTGCTGCTTTCCAGACTGCTTCAGTGATTTTATTTTGGTCGAAGTCAACAATTCGGCCGTCTCTCTTTTTTACTTTTTTAATAGGGGACATGCGAAGGAATGGGTTAATTTGTACTGAGGGTTGCGAGTAGTCGACGATCTCAGAGAGGGCCTAATTATTAAGCACCTCTCTCAGATTTGACATTTTCGCAGAAATGAGGGGAAAACAACATTTTGTGTAAGAATTTCTGTCGAGACACAAGATCTTGTGGTATTTCCCACAATATCAAAAAAATTTTTTAATGAAAGATCAAAATTTCAAATGATGTTGACGAGGGGATCTGAAAGATTTTTGATTCTAGTTTTCTTGGTTTTTTGGCTTTTGTTTATCGATCGAGTTTGCTTTCGTCGATTTTGATAGGGGAGATTGTTCGGAGTTTTTCGACGATTTCTGGGAGGGTTTTGAGGACTTCATCGACGTCTGCTTCTGTTGTTTTTTTGCCCATTGTGAAGCGGATTGTGCCGTGGACTGCATCTTCGGGAAGACCGATTGCAGAGAGGACGTGTGATGGTTCTAGGTTTTTTGAATGGCAAGCTGAGCCTGTTGAGGCTGCGATGCCTTTTTCGTCTAGGTATAGGAGAAGGGCTTCGCCTTCGATGTCTAGGATCAGGAGATTGACGTTGTTTGGGAGTCTTTGTGTTGGGTGGCCGTTTAAGTAGGTTCTTGGGATTTCTTTGAGAACTCCTTGGATGAGTTTGTCGCGGAGTTTTGTCATTCGGGCTGATTCTTCTTCTCGTTTGGTTTCTGCTAGCTCGAGGGCTTTTGCTAATCCTACGATGAATGGAACGTTCTCGGTTCCGCTACGAAATCCTTTTTCTTGGCCTCCGCCGTACATGAGAGGTTTCAGGTTGATTCCGGTTTTTTTGTAGAGGACTCCGATGCCTTTTGGGGCGTAGACTTTGCTGCCGTTGAGGGTTAGGAGGTCGACTCCGAATTTCGTAACATCGAGATCTAGGTATCCTGCTCCTTGGCAAGCGTCTGTGTGGAAGATTACGGGGAGGTTTAGTGTGTTTTTGTGTTCGTGGGCTATCGCTGTGAGTTCTGCGATTGGTTCAATGGTTCCAATTTCGTTGTTAGCCAGCATGATTGATGCAAAGATCGTCTCTGGTTTGAGGGCTTTCTTGAATTCTTCTGGCGTGATCATGCCTTCTTTGTCTACTTCGAGGTATGTTACTTGGTATCCTTCTTTTTCGAGTTGTTTGAATGGTTGGAGGACGGCGTCGTGTTCGACGTTTGTTGTGATTATGTGAAGGTCTGCAGGTTCCTTTTTGTATTGTTTTGTAAGGTGGTAAACGGCTCCGAAGATTGCGAGGTTGTCGCTTTCGGTTCCGCTTCCTGTGAAGATGAGTTCGTCGAATTTGCAGTTTAGGACTTGCGAAATTGTGCTTCGGGCGTTTTCGACTGCTTCTTTGGCACATCTACCAGATTTGTAGATGCCTCCTGGGTTTCCGAATTTGTCTTCGAAGTAGGGCATCATGACTTTCAAGACTTCTGGGTCTATATAGGTTGTGGCTGCGTGATCTAGGTATATTTGATGTGTCATGTTTTGCGGTTATGCGGGGGTATTATACCTATTGGGATGGTTTTGTAAATAAAATCCTTGTAAAAAGGTAGGGATAAGGGTGGGGGAGGTTTTTATTTGTAGGCTTCTAAGAAATCGAAGTCTTGTTGTGTTGTGCTGATTTGACTTGCTGATTCTTTTTTTTGTCCGACATTTATGTGGACTATTGTTAGTGCGATTGTCCGAAGTTTGTGCAGGGTGTGGGTTGCTGCTTTTTCGGGGGAGATTATTTTTCTTGCGATTTCTTTTGGCATATTCTGTTTGTACGCTCCACTATTTGAGATAAATAGACCTAAAAGCATGTTTATTCTATTTATTAGTCCGTGGTGGAGTAGTCCGCTTGATGTGCTGGAGTCAAAGTGTTCTTTGAATAATGGGGTTAGTATATGTTGTGAGAAGAATTCTACTGGGTCAATTTCTATGCTTGCCATCATTGATCCAAGAAAGTCTGGTGATTTTTCGTAACATCTGTACATGAGGCCGCCAGGTCCATGATGTTCAGCTGTGCAAAAATCGTCTATTGGTATTTCCATTTCTTCGGCAATTTTTTCTCTGATTTTATTGCTGATTTTTGGGGCTAAATCGGTTATTGAATGACAATAAGCTCCTGGTTTTAAAACTCTATATATTTCTTTTAGTATTTGTGGTCTTACCTCTTCTGGGACAGCATTAAAAAGGTTTGCTACTAGGACTCTGTCCATGAAGTTGTCTGGAATATTTTTTAGATCTGTTGCGTCTGCTACCGCGTAATTACCTCTAGGGTCTATTTGTTGTGATGCTTGGACTAGTTCTGGATCTATATCTGTATGTAGACAGGTTCTTTTGTGTTTTTTGGGGACAAAGTGTTCCCCCAAAAATGCTCTTCCTCCGCAACCTAGCTCGAGTATTGATTCTCCTGGTTTTATTCCCCAGTCTTTGAACAATTTTCTTCCTAGTAAAGGATATTCTCTTAAAAATGCTTCACGATTGTTTGCTTCGTTTTCTTTTTGCTGTTGGACTGTGAACTCGTGCTCATTTTCTTCGATAAGCTCGTCTTCCATTCCTAGTTTTCTTGCTGCTCTGTTAAAAGCTGCTATGGCTGAGTTTGACATTTTTGCAAAATTAAATAGGAGATATTTAATCACAAAAACGGGTTTGCGTCAAGGGTCGAGGGTGGATGGGGGGATTATTCCGTTGTTGCATCCAAAATCTCTCTGCAGTGAAGCATTGTTTCTTCTTGGAGGGTGGTTGGGGATGATTCTATAGATAGTCTTGCGAGGGCTTTTAAGGCTATTTTCCTGTCTTCGGAAGTGGTGGAGTCAAGCCTGATGGCTCCGCGAACTACGCCTTCTGTGGCTATTTCCAGGAGTTCGGCTCTGCGGCGTTCTCTCAGGCGTCTGAAAGCTTCTTCTTGTTTTTCTTCTAGGATCTCGCCTTGTTCCATTATGGTTGCGATGTCGGTTGTTTCGAGGGATTTTAGAATTTTTAGCCTTCTGTGTTCGCCGATTGGTGTTTTGTTGTAGCCGGGTGGTTTCATATGTTTATTGTAAGGTTTTGGGTGTTTTTCGCAAATTTCTCTTGAATAATTGGGTGCAGATAGGTAGAATCTGCGCGTACTTTTGACAACTTGGTCCCATCGTCTAGTGGTTAGGACACTAGGTTTTCATCCTAGAAACAGGGGTTCGATTCCCCTTGGGACTACCAAATAGCTTCTATTATTGTTTTTTTTGACAAAGTTAGTTTGAGGTGTATTATTTACCTCCTATTTTGTTAAATGGTTTTATTATGTCTGCTTTAGATTTTAAGAAAGAGTTGTGTAGAGAATACTATACCTCTGAGGGAGCGGTTGAAAGGGGATATTCTCGCAAGGGTTGGGGGTTTGTGGGTTCTAAAACTCCGCTTAATGAGACTGCGGAAGCTCTTGGGATTTCCAGAGGTGTGAGTTCTTTTGAGGATGCATTGGGTTTAAGTAGAGGAGACTTTAGGGAGGCGTTGCTTTATGTTATGACACATCATCGTTGTGATAGTCGTTATAATTTACGTCGTAGTGGCTGGATGAAATTTGATATTCATTGTGGGCCTCAGGATGAAGGAATCAGAGTTTTGCCTAAAATTGGATGCTCATTGGAGGATTGTAGAAGTGGACTTATGATTACTGAAAGAGATTATCGTCGGGATGGTTCTGGTCGTGGACATCCCACCACTCTAACTGCTGTTTTTCCGGAAACTGATGTTAGGAAGAAAATCCAAATATTATTTGGGTCGGAAGGTTTTTCTGCTGATCTTCAGGATATGGCATTAGAGGTGTCTAAAACGAATGATAGTAGAGTCTCGCAGGCTTGGGAGATTTCAAGAAGTGGAAATGTTGAGAGGCCGGGTGATACTGATGTGTGTTTTAAAAATGCGATCAGAGAAACATTGCCGGAATCTTTACGTGTTGAATTGTTGAAACGCATCTCTTGCGTGACAGATGCAGTTAGGGATTGGAAAAAAAGTGAATAAGTTTGGACTTGAAGATTTTTTAATTATTGGATTTTTTTTTGATAACAAAGGAGAAACCATTAAAAATTCTCAACCAAAAATGGAATGTCTCTTTCGGCTATCTGGAGGATTACGAGTTGGGAGTCTTTTGCTTCGCGGAGGAGTTTGTTCCAGCCGTCGAGGGTTTCTTTGATGTGGCTGCTTCCGATTCGCATGAAGTCTTTTTCGAAGAAGGGGAGTAGTCCCAAGCCAAAGCTGTCATAGAAGACATAAGCCTGAGTGAAGCTTTTTGTGTTTGGGTTTTTGATTACGGGTTCGAGTGTTGTTTCTTCTCCGCCTATTCCGATCATTCTTGCTAGGTCTCCTTCACGTTGGTATTCGGCTGTTTCGGTTGTTTCTGGGGTTTTGAGGTCTAGTTTTCTTAATATCTCTCTATACGCGATGTATGAGGCGTGTCTGTTCCAGTGAGAGTCTTGTTTTGAGTAGAGGAGGGTTTGGTCTTGTCTTGTTCTTTCTGCTTCGAAGATTGATTGGAGGTCTGTGTGATTGACGTCGTAGATGTCGAGGCTGATCATTAGGGTCTCATAATTTATTGTGTCGAAGTATGAAAATCTTTTGAGGGTGTGTTCGGGGTAGATTGATTTTTTGTCTGGAACGAGAACGAATATGAATTTTGCGCCTCTTTGTTCTAGATTGGTCTGAGTGTATTTGAGTTTTTGGGCTAATTGGTCGAGTTGTTCTTCAGGGACGTGGGGTGATCGATATGTCGATGCTAGAAATAACCATCTGCTCTTGCCTGAGACTACGTCTAGGTTTGATGAAGAGGAGAATAGATAATAGTCTTTGAGGGCGTTTAGGTAGATGAAGCGGTCTCTTAGGCCGAAGTTTTCTGAGATGCAGGTGTCTAGGGTTTCAAAGCTTTCTGTGAAGGTTGGGAGGTCTGTTAGGCTGCATTCTTCGGGGAATTCTTTTCCGTCGAATTTTTCTACAAAAACAAACATCATCGGGGTGATGAGCATGAGGACAAACAGTACTGATATGATTTTTTTCGTCATTTTGTGTTTCTAGAATCTAAAATATAAAAATGGGTGATAACTGTCGCCTGCGACCGAAAGGAAGCAGATGAATAATAGTCCGAGGATTAGGGCGGACCTGATTGCGGTTTTTTTCTCTATGCGTTTGAGTGGGGCGAATTCGAGTGGGACTAGTGAGATTATTGCGGCTGTGATGAGCAGGATTAGGTTCTTTGGGTTTAGGCTTAGAAGGGGGAGTTCGGTGATCCTGTCGAACGAGAGGATGCTTGTGAGGGTGTGGTTGGCTAGCTCGATGGATTCTGCTTGGAAGAGGATCCATCCGATGTAGACGATCAGGAATGTCAGGAGACGGGCTGCTATGGCCGGGAGCTTTTCAAGCCATTTGCCGTATACGAATTTTTCTAAGACTATGATGATTCCGAAATAAATTCCCCAAACGAGGAAAGTCCAATTTGCTCCGTGCCAGATTCCTGTGAGGAGGAATATGATGAAGAGGTTGGTTGCGGTTTTGAGTTTTGTGCCGCGGCTGCCACCTAATGGGAAGTAGACGTATTCTTTGAGGAAGCCTGTGAGGGTCATGTGCCATCGGCGCCAGAATTCTGTGATTGATTTGGCGAGGTATGGGCGGTTGAAGTTTTCTGGGAAATTGAATCCGAGGATTTTTCCTATACCTATGGCCATTTTTGAATATCCTGCGAAGTCGAAGTATATCTGGAAGGCGTAAGCCAGGATTCCTACCATTAGGACTGCTGAGCTTGGTTCGCTGAAGCTTGCGAGGTCTGTCATTTCGGCGTGGATTTCTCCTAATGGGTCTGCGAGTAGGACTTTCATTGAGAGACCGATTGTGAAGAGATATGCACCTTCGAAGAATTTGTCGAAAGTGTGTGTGCGGGTGCGGAGTTGGTTTGCTATTTGGCCGTATCGGACTATCGGTCCTGCGATGAGTTGTGGGAAGAGAGCGATGTAGAGTGCGTAGTCTCGGAATCGGCTGGTTGGTTTTTCTGTGCCTCTATATACGTCGACTAGGTAGCTGATTTTTTGGAATGTAAAGAAAGAGATCCCGAGTGGGAGGACTATCTTGATCCATCCTGAAGGGTCTAGTCCTAGGAATAGGCTGAATTCTTCTACAAAGAAATTCGCGTATTTGAAATAAGCGAGTAGAGAGAGGTTGAAGATGATCGAAAGAGTGAAGAGGAGCTTTTTTGTTTTCTTTGTTTTTTCGTGTGTGAAAAGTTTTACAAAAAAGTGGTCAACGAGAGTTGCTCCCAGGAGAATGAGTAAGAAATCTAAAGATCCCCAGGCGTAAAACGCGTAACTTGCGAGTAGTAGAAATAGGTTTCTGAAACGGCTGGGCATCAGATAGTAGCCGATGATTGTCAGAGGGAGGAAGAAAAACAGGAATGTTGCGGAAGAGAAAACCATCAGTCGTTGTCTTCAGGGAGTAGGTATTTTGAGGCTTCTTGTTCTGGCTGGGCCATCTCGTTTATTTTGTTGCTGTCCTCAAAAGTGTCTGAGGCTGCTGCGTCTGTTACTTTTGCTTTTAGGCCTTGAGATACGTTTTGGAGTTGTTCGTTTTGAAGTCGGACTTGTTCGAGTTTGTAGCCTTGTTGGGCGTTTCTACTTGTTTGTATAAGGAACACTATCAATAGAATAGTGACGAGCGCTCCTAAAGTGATGATTAATAATCGAATTGTCTTTTCGACTTCGACAGATAGAGTCTGCTTTTTTTTCATGTTTTATTCTTGAGTGAGCGGTTCTGTGTATGGATCAGGTGTTGTTTCGTCATCTGTTTCTTCATCATCGTCGTCTGTGACTATTTTGTATTGAGCGTTGATGATTCCTGCCCCTAGAGAAGCCACGTCTTCGAAAGCTGCTGCTGACAAATCAAGAACTCGTCCGTGTCCGTATGGTCCTCGGTCTGTGATCTCAACTCGTATGGTTTCTCCGTTTGCTAGGTTCATCACTTCTACGATTGTTCCGAATGTGAGCTCTTTGTGTGCTGCTGTGAATGCAAACATGTCGAATGGTGATCCTGATGCTGTGGTTCGTCCGTGGAATGTTTCTCCGTAATATGTTGCTTTTCCAAATCGGTATCCTTTGCTGTATTTTAGAAGTTTGTAGAGGATGCTTGCGAAGTAACCTTTTGTGATTGATTCTTCTGGATTTACGTTGTTGTTTGCGTCGATCCAAAGCATTTCTCTGTTTTTTGCCCAGTAGATGTATTCTGCATACCATTTGCCTACTTCGACGTCTGCAAAAGGGGATTCTGTTGGTGTGAATGAAAGATAGTTTTCTAGTGATTTTGCTGTGAATTTGAGCGATTCTGCTAGTTTGACGGGGTCGTTTGGTCCAAATCTACCGTCTCCGTATCCGTCGGCCATTCCTCGTGATTGTGCTTCTTTTAGATATTTGATGTACCAGTGTTCTAGATCTGTATCGTCAAAAGGATTCTCGTCAGGCGCTTGAGCGGTGTCATTGTCGAAGTCTGTGAGAGCTTCTAGAATCATTTTTAGTGCTTCAACTCGGTTTACTTCTTTGTCTGGTTCAAAATTCCCGTCAAGGTTTCCTCCGACTATGCCTTCTTCAGCTAGGTATTGAATTGGAATGTAATTTGCGTGTCCGACTGGGACGTCTGAGAAGTTTATTTCTTCTGCGTGTGCTATTGGCGCAATTGTGGTCGCCAAAATTGCCGAGATAATTACGACAGAGTGGATGAGGTTTCGCATGAGGAGGGTGGGTTATTTTTTGCTTTGGATGATTATGTGACGACCGTCGTTTTCTCCTTCGCTTATTGTTTCGATATCGTCGAATTCAGGTTCCATTAGTTGCATGTGAACAATTCTTCGAAAATATCCTGACATTGGTGGAAGGCTTTGAGGTCTTCCTGTTTTTCGCACGAAATCTACTTTTCGTGTTGCGAGGTTTATGACGTTGTCTTCCTGTTTTTTTCGGTATCCGTCTACGTCAACGATTACGTTGAAGTTTTCTCCTCCTTCTGCTTTTGACCAGCAAAGGACTTTGAGAAGGTGTTGGATAGAGTAGACTGTTTCTCCGTGATGTCCGATCAGGATGCTTGCTTCGTCTGAAGCGATGTCTGCGACATAAGTTTTGTCGTCTTGTTTTGTGACGGTGATTTCTGAAAATTCAGTTTTTAGTCTGATCAGAATATCTTCTAGAGTTTCTTTGATAATGTTTCCGAGGTCCATTGTATATAAGGTTACGAATAATTTTTATGACTTGTCTTCTATTACACGAACTTTGACGTCGTCTGAATTCTTTTTGTCGTTGCCTTTGTTAACAAAAAGTTGTTGAACTAGTCCGTATAGAGTTGAAGTTCCCCAGTAGATACCTACACCTGCTGGAAGTGATGCTGTGAATACAGCAATCATTACTGGCATTGCGTAAGTCATCATGCTGTTTGCCATTGCCATCTCGTTTTTCTTATCTCCTTTCTTTGGAGCTGCTTTTTTCGCTAGAGTTAATTTCATTTGTCCAAATTGGAGGAGTCCTACTACCACTGGAAGTACGTATTTGTTTGGTTGTAGGAGATCCATCCCTAGGAAATGTGTGTTGATGTCTGACAATGAGAATCCTTCGTATGCTGTGTAGAGCAGGTGGATTTTGTCTGGGTTGAGTCCGCTTTTGATCACCCAAAAGAGTGCTATGAGGACTGGGAATTGCATCAATAGTGGTAGGCAACTTCCCATTGGGTTTACCTTTTGTTCTTTCCAAAGGGCCATTGTTTCTTGAGAGATTTTTTGTTGGTCGCCTTTGTACTTTTCTTTTATCTTCTCGAGCATTGGTTGGACTTCCTGCATTCTCTTTTGAGCTTTCATCGCTTTTTGAGAAGGTGCTAGAAGAATGGTTCGGAATAGGATTGTAAGAAGAATGATCGCGATTCCGAGGCTGTGTCCTGGGAAGATATATGCAAAGAAGATCAATGCGTTGTATGTCGGTCTATATAGGATCGCATTCCAGAGTTTTCCGAATGTTCCTTCTTCTTCTACGATGAATTCATTTGTTTCGAATGTTCCGTTTGAGATTTTGAATCGTCCCATTTGTGAGAATAGGGCGTGATTCCAATTGTCGTATGGGATTGTGAGGTCTTCTCCTGGTTGAAGTGTGATGTCTGTCGCAAGTCCACAATCGATTTCTGGGTTTGATGTGATCTGGACCCATTCACCGTCTTCGTAATGAAGTACATCAAATGGTTCTCCAGGACATTCTGATTGGATTGCTATTTCTTCTTCTGCGTTGTTCTTGATTTGGACTTCTACTGTGCTTGTTCTTGAGTATGTTGTGTCTGTTGTGATGAATCCTAATTCTCCTTGGTCTATTAGAGATTGTTGTTCTTCAGAAGGTTGGCAGCTTTTGAAAATTAAGTTCAAACTTAAAAAAACGACTGCAAATAGTAATATGTTTTTGAATAGCTTTGATTTATCCATTTTTTATTAATTTTTTAAATAAATTGGTGACATCTTTTTCAATTTTCCCGTATTCTACATCGAGTACCTGCTTTTTTGGGATAATTGCTATGTACAAAGGTAGTTTTTCTGGCATTTGTAGTCTTAGCGCTTCGTATATTCGTCTTTTTGCTGCGTTTCTTTCTACTGCTTTCTTCGAGAACTTGGTCGAAGTTACGATTGTTATGTGGGGGAGTTCGTCTTTGTCTTGACGAAGATATCTAACAACAAACAGATCCGTTGTGAACGAGTTCCCTTTTTTCATAACGTACTCTACGAGGCCTCTTTTTAAACGGTTCTTTGTTGAAATCATCCGTCTTATTTTGAGTGAACCTTTACTGTAAGCTCGTGTCGACCTTTTTCTCTTCTCAAAGCTAGAACTTTTCGACCTTCTTTTGTGGCCATTCTAGATCTGAATCCGTGTTTTCTAAGTCTTTTTAGCTTTTTTAGTTTTCCTAACATAGTTATATGTGAAAATGGTATGTGTTTTGCGGGGATACTCTAGTGGTAAAGGTACTAATAGTCAAACGAAAATTAGGGTGGTGGGGAGGGGCAATTGTTTACAAGATGAAAGTTGGGTGTATAATTCGAGTAAAATTAAATTTTAACCTTATTATTATGGGCGGAAATGGAGAAAAAGCTGGGGTTATACAGGATCCTGTTAGGACTACTGAGTTTGGAGGGGAGTTCTGTACTGATTGTAGAGGGCCTTTGTTGGATGCTGTTGGGGCTGGTGCTCGTGATAAAGCTCAAGCGAATCTTGCTGCTCGATTGAAGGCTTATGATTCGCAATTGAGACGAAATGGGGGAAGAGATGTGGGTGGAGTTTTTGGCGAAATTGATGCTGCTTTGGCTTTTGTGCTTGGAAGGGCTCAATGTTATGAGGATTGTACTAAGCAAGGTGAATTGGATCGTGCTAATTCTTTTGCGGCTAAGGCTAGGAGACGTACAAGATCTTTGCTTAATTCTTTTGCAACTTATGGTGCGAAGAGCTCTAATGGAGACTCTCTTGAAGAGGAGACGTTAAGGGATTCTGTTAGATCGATTGTTGAGGATGCTGAAGCGTTTGTTTATGCAGCTTTGTATTTTGGTGGTGAGGCTTATGATGCTGCGAAGGGAAGTCTTATAGAAACAGGTTCGTCTGTTCGAGATACTATGGTTAATGGATCAGAAAGTCCTTATGCAAGAAAATTGTGGAGTCCTGCTGATAATCTTGCTATGGCTAGGGAGGTTGCTGAGGGAGTGGGGTTGCTTGTTGCTGGTGTGATCTCTGTTGCTATGTCTGAGTAAAATCAACTAAAGATTGGAAATTAACGCTGTGATCTAGTATATTCACAATAAGATAAATAAACCTTCAAAATATGGCTTTAAAACTAAATTACGATTTTCTCTTCGTTGGGAAAGATGATAACAGCTTTCTCGAGAACTATTCATATGATCTATATGAAAAGTATGGGGAGAAAAGCGGTGAGATTTTTATAAATCTCGAAATTCAAAACAATCCTGCAAATAGTGAGGAAATCGGTGAAGCGATTTTCGGAATGTTTCAGGAGGAATTCTTCAAGGATGTTACGATGGAACCGTATGCTCGATTCGAAGTTGGGCTAAAGGCGGTCAATGATGGGCTAAAACAATTCAAATCAGAAAAGACGTCAGGTTATATTGGCAATCTCAATGTTGTGATTGCGGCTTATGTGGACGGGCTTTTGTATTTGAGTCAGAGTGGAGATGCTGAGGCGTATCTTGCGCGGAAGCGATTTTTGAGTGTGGTGACTGAGGGATTGGCTGATGAGAACAGCGAGGATGTTTTCTCAAATATTGCGAGTGGTGATATTGAGGAAGAAGATGTTGTTTTGGTTAGTTCTACTCGGTTACTTCGGTATGTGAGTAAGAATGATTTGGCAAAACTTCTTTATGGTGACGATCCAGCTGAGCTTCTTGCGGAGATCAAGGAATCTGTTTCTACTGAGATGCTTGGAAAGGTTGGACTTACTGCGATTTGTGTTTCTCAAGCTGAAGCTGGGGATGTTAGTGGTGAAGTGTCTGAGATTGCGGATGATCTTCAAGGAACTTTGGTGGAGACTTCGTCTTCGGCAAAATCTGTTTCGACTCCATCTGGATCGGTTCATATTCGATCACGATCGACTTTTACAAAAATTTTGTATGGAGTTGGTGGAGTTTTGAGTACTGGAGCTGGCAAGGTTGGAGAAGCTATCAAAAAAAGACGTGCTATGAAGAGAGCGAGTTCGCCTCGTGATTTCCGTGGATCTGCCTCTGGAGTAAAAATGGGGCTTATCAAAAGGGGATTGGGTGGCAAGAATGCTTTGATTGCTCTTGGAGTAGTTGTTGTTTTGTTGATTGGAGGGATTTGGATTATGAAGGGACAAAGTGATCGACAGGCTGAGCTTGAATCTGTTGATAATCTTTTGATTGATGTTCAAAACAAAATCTCTGAAGCTGAGACCCGAGGTCAATATGACAAGGAGGAGGCTGGGCAAATCTTGGCAAAAGCTCAAGAGGATGCAATGAGCGCACTTGATACGGATTTCCGTGACAAGGCGAATATTTTGCTTCAACAAATTGAGGAAACTCGAGATTCTTTGGACAATGTAAAACGAATCAAGACGCCAACTTTGTTGGCTGATTTGACCGAGAAGCGGGACAATGTTTCGGCTCTTGGTTTTGCGGAAGTGAATGATCGAATGTTTGTTTATGAATACAACGCACTTTATGAATTGGTTCTTGATCAGATTCAGGATCCAATCACTATTGATGAAGAGGAGACTGTTATTACTGCGACTGGATTTGACGATCGTGGTTCTGTGGTTTTCTTGACCAAAAGCGGAAAGCTGATTGAGTACCGAGAAGGTACAGTTTCATTCATGGATACTGAGGAAGGAACATTCCACAAGGGAGTTGCGATAGACGATTGGGGAAATAGGATCTATATCCTTGACCCAGATAGCAATCAACTTTGGAAATACACTTACAAGGCTTCTCAAGATCGATTCGGAATTGGTGAACAATATACAACTGAGGGTGACATAGCGACTGCTCGAGACTTTGCGATTGATGGATCTATATGGTTCTTGAATGCCGATGGATTGATGAAGTATTACGCTGGAGTTTCTGAGGATCTTTTGATTGGTAAAAAACCATTCAATGCATTCCACGAACCTGTAAAGGTGATCGCTGATGGAGATATGCTTGAGGTTTTTGTTCTTGATGCTAGCGAAAACCGAATCATGAAGTTCTACAAAGACGAAAGCTCAGGAAACCTTGTTTACTCAAATCAATATTTGGTTGAGGGAGTTGGTGAGATTAGAGACTTCTCGATTGATCTTAACGCAAATAGGGCGAAGGTTTTGAGTCCGACTGCGGTTTATGAGTTTGATTTGTAGGGATTAAAAGTTCTCTTCGAAAAACCATGCAATAGCCCCACTTTGGCTAACTTGTACGCCAAAGTGGTTTTTCGCCATTGTAATGGCTCAAAAATTGCATAAGACTTTTCTCATAGAAGCTTTTAATTTGTTGTGCCGGGGCGTTGCGAAAGAGGATGTTTTGTGATATAATGTCTTTGTTAAATCGTTTATAAACTAACAAAAATAAAAATGGGTCCAAAAAAATCACCTGAAAAAAACAGTGGTTCTGCTGATAAGGTAGATCAAATGGTATCTGGATGGTTTCCGCAAGCTATTGCTGCTGGGGAAACTCTTTTGAAAACTGGTAAGTTTTCTCAAGATGATCCGGAGCATGATGCTTCTTATTATGCGAGTAAAGAATTAACTCCAGAGGAATTACGCACTAAGTTTGATAAAGTTGTCCTTGATCTTGAAAGGGAGGCTGATGGAGCTATGAATACTCCTCCAGCTGGGGATTTTGTAAAAGCTCGTGCAATGTATAAGATGATTGTTGATATGCATGCGTTAGTTCCTTCTGAGACTTATGATTCTTCTAAATTAAAGGTTTTTGAGCAAAAATTGAAAGGAATTGATGCTTATATTAAGGAAGAAAAAGTTAAAAATGGGAATTCTCAATCTAGAAATGATATGGCTGGAGATATGTTTGCTTAGTGGGGATCTCTTAGATCGTAAGCGCCTTCGGAATCTTCTTTGATTTCTTTCTGGTTGGAGAGGCTTTCTCTACTTTGATCTTTTTCTTTTCGAAGAGGTCGAATTTTGGGAGGACGTCGGGGTAGCCTTCTTGATAGACGACTCGTTTTATTCCTGCTTCTGAGAGGAGGGATTCGCAGACTTTACATGGATGTTTTGTGACGTAGCAAGTTGCTCCGCGGGTTGAGATTCCTTTGCGGGCTGCGAGTGCTAGACACCATTGTTCTGCGCACATGCCGTAGCAGACTTCTCGGTGTGTTCCTGAGGCGACGCGGCGTTTGTTGCGGATGCAGTCGAGTTTGTTGCAGGGAGTTTCTTTGTGCCAGTCGTTTGTGGCTTTTGTGAGGATTTTGTCTTTTTTGACCAACATTGCGGCGATGTTTGCGCGGATGCAATGGGCTTTTGGTTCCATTTTGTCGAGTTTCTCAAGGAAGCGGATGTCTTTGTCTGTGATCATGGTTTAGGGCTAGGCGAAGATGTATGGGTGATTTTTTTTGATTGTTCTTTCGAGTTTGCGAGGTTTGATTACTCCGAGTTCTGTGATGACGCCTGTTGTTTTGTTTAGGTCGATTTTTTCGAATGCTGGGTTGTAGATTGTGATGTTGCGAGGGGCTTTTTCCCAGACTTCTTTTGGATCACGTTCTTCTATTTCGGTGTCTTTTTTGCTGGTTGATTCTGTGTCGAATTTCCAAGAGTTTGTGCAGACGTATACTGGAATTTTTTCTTCGTTTGCTGCGTCAAACAGGGCTTCGGTTCCAATCTTATTTATTACTTTGCCTGAGCGGGTGATTGAGTCGCATCCAATCAAGAAAAGATCGCAACCTCGGATCATTGAGCGGCCTGCTGAATCGACCATATGAGTGACTTTGATTCCTTTTTTGCTGAGTTCTGTTGCTGTGATGCGGCCTTGCCATCGGGGACGGGTTTCTGTGTTGTAGACGGTGAATTTGATTCCTTGCGCCTTGGCTTCTTCCAGGATTCTTCTAACGGTTGATGAATGGCAGTGGGTGAATACTTTCATTCCGTTTTTGATCAGGGCTGCTCCGTTTTTTGAAATTACTGGCCGTGAGTCTTTGAAGTGGGCTAGGACGTGTTTTACGATTTTTGGGTTGGTGGCGAAATTTGCGAGACAGTAGTCGAGGGCGTTTTTGAGAGCGGGTTCGGTTGCACGGGCTTCTACTAGTGCTTTTTTGTAGCGTTTGAGTTTTTGGGATGAGGTTGTTTCTGCGAGTTTGATCGAGAATGCTTTGACTGCAGCTACTGCGATGTTTTCTGCGCCTTGGATCTCGAGTGATTTGATCTTTTTGACTGTTTCGTCGAAGGTCATGAGATGGGGGGGATTATTTTATTATAAATGCTTTGTTGAGTGGGTATTGTTTTGTGTATGCGAGGCGGTCTTTGAGGTCTGCATAGATTGTGTAGAGTGGTTCGCCTTTTTTGACCTTGTCGTTGAGGCGTTTGTGGAGGTAGACGCCGGCTTCTTGGTCTTTTGGTGCGCCTGCTGAACGAGCGATGTGGGCGATTAGTTTGTTGTTCACTTCTTTGATTGTTCCTGCTCGGCCTGCTCGAACGATTTGTGAGAATTTAGCTGGTCTTAGTTTTGCTTTTTTGTCTCCTTGAGCTTTTATTATCTTCATCATTTGTTCGTAGGCTTTGCCTGAGTCGAGGATTTTTTTAGCCATTGCTTTTCCTCTTGTTTTGCGGGCTTTGCCAGTGAGTTCTAGGAGAATTCCGGCCATTTTGATGCTTTTTTCTCTTAGTGATTTAGGGGCGTCTGCTTCGTTTTTGAGAACTTTCATTACGTCGATTGCTTCGAGGGTTGGGCCGATTCCTCTACCTACTGGTTGGTCGCCGTTTGTGAGGATTACTTTTACTTTCATGCCGAGTGCTCGGCCAAGTTTTTCGAATCTAGATTTGAGGACTTTTGCGTCTTTTTTATTCTTGATTTTGACTTGTGGGCCAACTGGGATGTCGATGAGGACGTGGGTTGAGCCGACTGAAAATTTCTTTGCCATGATTGAAGCTAGAAGCATTCCTTGTGGATCGAGTGAGAGGGGATGACGGGCTCGGATCATCTTGTCGTCTGCTGATGCAAGATCGACTCCGCCGCCCCATGTGATGAATCCACCTGCTTGTTGCGCGATTTTCTTGAGTCTTGGAGCTTTGTTCATGATGTTTGCGAGGACTTCCATTGTGTCTGCTGTGCCGGATGGGCTTGTGATTGCTCGTGATGAAGTTTTTGGCATTAGGACTCCTGCGGCTGTGAGGATTGGGATGATGATCATGGTTGTTCTGTTTCCTGGGACTCCTCCGATGCAGTGCTTGTCTCCTACGACTTTGTTTTTGAATTTGAGCTTGTTTCCGTTGTTTACGATAGATCGGGTCAAGTCTGCGGTTTCGCGGTCTGAGAGGCCGTTTACGTAGCATCCTGATACGAAGTATGCGACTTCCAGCTCTGAAAGGTCTTCTGCAACGACGTCTTTGATTATTTCGTTGATTTCTTTTGCTGTGAGGCGTTCTCCGTTTAGTTTCTTTTTGATGTAGGTGATTGAGATTGGTTTTTCTGCGATTGTGATTTCGATGTCGTCTCCGTATTTTGCTTTGAGTTTTTCCCAGGTTTCTTCGTATAGGCCGATTTCGGTCTCTTTGAGTTCTGAGTTTTCTGTGATGTCGAGGAGTGCTCTTAGTGGTGGTCTGTTTTTTAGTTTTAATACAACACGATCTCCTGCGTGTAGGTCGAGGAAGTGTGCGCGTTTTTCGTTTAAGACTGCAATGTATCTGCTGCCGACGCGGATTGGGATTTTTGTTGCGTTGAGTTTCATGAGGAGAGGGGAGTTATTAGGAATTAAGGGAAATTATGGGGAATTAGATTTTTAGGGAGTTTTTTGCGATGTAGTATTCTTCGTCTGCGGGGATAACGAAAACTTTTGATTTACTTTTTGTGCTTGAGATTAATTGTTCGTTTTTGCGGTTTTTTGTTTTGTCGAGTTTGATGCCGAGGTGTGTGAGATATTCACATGCTTGTTCGCGAACGTAGAATGCTTTTTCTCCCATTCCTGCGGTAAAAATAATTGCGTCCACGCCGTTGAGTGCGGCTGCGTATGCTCCTATTTGTTTTGCGATTTTGTATGCCAGGTATTCGATTGTTTCTAGGGCTTTTGGATCTTTTTTGAGTGACGCTCCGTAGATTTCTCGCATGTCTGAAGAGATTCCTGAGAGGGCGAGTAGTCCGCATTTTTCATTTAAGTATTCGTCTGTTTTCTTTGGGTTGAGTCGTTTGATTTTTTGGATTTCTAGGACGATTGATGGGTCGATGGTACCGCTGCGGGTGCCCATTGGTAAGCCCTCGAGCGGTGTGAAGCCCATTGTGGTGTCGATTGCTTGTCCTCCTAGCGATGCAGTTATTGACGAGCCGTTTCCGAGGTGAATTGAGATTATTTTTAGGTCTTTTTTGTTGTTGAGAAGTTTGGTTGCTGTCTCTGTGACGTACTGATGATTGGTGCCGTGGAATCCGTATCGTCTGATGCCGTATTTTTCATAAAGTTCTTTTGGGATTGCGTATAGATATGATTTTTTTGGTAATGTTTGGTAGAAGGCTGTGTCAAAAACTGCTGCGTGTTTTGCTTTTGGGAAAAGTTTTTTGGCAGCGGTGATTCCTTTGAGATTTGCTGGGTTGTGGAGAGGAGCTAGCGAAGCTAGCTCTTTGATTGCTTTGATAACTTTTGCGTCGATTTTGATTGGCTTTTGATAATGTTCTCCGCCGTGGACAACTCTATGTCCGACGAGGGTTATCTCTGAGTTTTTTTCGATTGTGCCGGTTTTTTTGAGGATCTCTATTGCTTCTTTGACTGCTTGGTCGTGGGTTTTTACTTTGAGTTTGATTCCGATGTCCTTTGTTTCTGATTTGAAAGTAAGTTTGCAATCTGGCTTCCCTATGCGGTCTATCAATCCTGAGGCTAGAGATGTTGGGTTTTTGGACTTTTTGAATAGCTCAAATTTGAGAGAGGAAGACCCGGTGTTGAGGACGAGGATTTTCATAGGGGAGGAGTGGGGGGGCGATTATTTTTTGTCTAATTTTAGTTTGTTGCAGTCGATGCAGTGTCTTTGTGCTTGGCAGACTGTGAAGGCGGTGATGTTTACGATGTCTTTGTATGAGCATCCGCGTGAAAGGTCGTTGACTGGTTTTTTGAGTCCTTGTAGTAGTGGGCCGATGGCGCGTGCGCCTGCGAGTCTTTCTGTGAGTTTGTATGAAATGTTTGCTGATTCAAGGCTTGGGAAAATTAAAACATTTGCGTCTCCTTGGATTGAGCTTTTTGGACATTTTTTTGCTGCGACTTCTGGGACTAGGGCCGCATCTACTTGCATTTCGCCGTCTGCGATTACGTTTTTGTGGGCGAATTTGAACATTGAAGCGGCTCTTTTTACTTTGTCTGCGTTTGGGTGGTCTGCAGATCCTTTTGTTGAGAAAGAAAGGAATGCGATTCGTGGTTCTATTCCAAACATTTTTGCTGTTTCTGCTGTGTCTTCTGCGATGTCTACTAGGTCGTGCGCATCTGGATCGACGGTGATGGCTGCGTCTGCGAAAAGTAGTAATCTTTTTTCTAAGACCATGAAGAAAATTCCTGAAACTTTGTGGAAGCGTTCTTCGGTTTTGATTATTTGGAGGGCTGGGCGGATCGTGTCTGATGTCGAAAATGTGGTTCCGCTGACCATTCCGTCTACGTCGTCTTCGTGGACCATCATTGTTCCAAAGTAGTTGATTCCTTTTGGATCTTTGAGGATTTTTGTTGCTTGAGCTTTGGTTAGGCCTTTGTTTTTTCGGCTTTGGTAAAAGCTTTCTGCGTATTTTTTTGTTAGCTTTGATTTTTTTGGATCGATTATTGTGACGTCATCCCAATCTATTTTGAGGTTGAGTTTTTTTGCGGTTTTTTTGATTGTTCGCGGATTTCCAATAAGAAAAGGATAGGCGAGGCCTTTGAGTGTGATTTCTTCGGTGGCTGTTAGTATTCGTTCTTCTTCTCCTTCTGGGAAGACTATTCTTTTCGGATTTTTTTGAGCTGAGGAACGAACTTTTTTGAGGAATGAGTGCATATGGAGTTATTATACCAAAACTTTTTTATAACCATAGTCAAGTTTCGGAATATTGTTTCGAGAATTATGCGTGCGGCTGTGTGGTAGCCGATTGGTCGCGACTTGATTGTGAAGTTTTTTTGTTTGAGTGCTTGGAGGACTGCTTCTGTTGTTGGCTTGGATTTGCGGGGGAGTTTGAGATTTGTGTAGCCTTGGTCTAGGTATTTTAAGACGTGGCAGTCTGATGTTGCGATGAGTGGGAGATCGTGCTTTTCGGCTAGCCGTATGGCTTTTTTGTTGAAGTTGAGGAGTGGGACGACGTAGTAGCTGTATTCGATTGCATCGAAGAGATGGAGGTTTTTTGTGAGGAATTTTTTACCCATTGCGACTTTGCCTGGGAAGAATGGGTGAGGGGCTACTATGAAACTTTCTGGATGGTTTTCTCGATAATTGGCTAGGTCTTCGATTTTGATGATTTTTTCTGCGTCTTTGTGGGCGTTGATTATGAGGACGTGTTTGTGGCCAATTTCTATTTCGATGCCTGGGATCAGGAGGATGTCTTTTTTTTCTGCGTATTTTTGTGCGGTTTTGTTGAAGAGAAGTTTGTTGTGGCAGGTGACTGACAGGATTTTGTATTGAAGAGAGTGGGCGTGATCGACAAGATCTTCCCAGTCATATGGCAGGTCGTGAACTGGATCACCTTTTATGTGGATGTGGAATTGGGCTTTCATTAGTCGAGGACTTCATCAAGGGCTTCTTTTGCTTCTTTGAGGTCGTTGTATGTTTCTTCGGCTTTGTCGATTGTTTCGTTGAGCTCTGTTGTGACTTCGTCGATTTCCTTAACAACGTTTTCGTATGATTGGATTACGTCGTTTTTGAGTTTTTCGGCTTCGTCGTTGAGTTCGTCTGTGCAGCTTGTGAGAAGAATCGCTGAGAGGATTAGCAGGAGAGGTAGGATTGCTGTTGCGAGAAGTTTTTTCATGGTAGAGGGGTCAAATAGTATTTTGATTTAATTTTTGAAAAGTTCTTTGAAATCTCCATCAAAATTCTCGAGAAAGTTGTGGACGTCGAGGACGTCGTTGTGGCTTATTCCGTTTGTTAAGACCTGGTTGATTAGTGGAACTTCTTGTTTTGGTCTGTCTTCTGGGGCAATTTTGCCGTTTGGGCCTTTTGGTGTGGCAACGATGTCTGTGAGCATTGTTTTTTTGCAATATTTACAATACATCTCGATTAAGCACTCGGTTTTCGAAGAAGCCAAAATGTGAATATTTTGTATGTTGTATTTTTTCTGGCAGCTTGGGCATACCATTTCTCTACGGATGTGTCTGATTACTTCTGTGAGATCGTTTAAATTCATGGCTGTTATAATACCTTTTTATTTTGGGAATGTCGATAAATTTGTGAGGTTTGAGGCTGTTTACCGATAGCGCTGTTTTTCTCTAAAGACCTTCTGGTCGATTTGGTAGTCGATGATGTTATCCCATTGGGCTTTTTCTCGGGTTTCCCATGTGCTTGGGTGGGCTTGTTCGTTTTCTATGAGGCCTGCGTGTGCGAGGTCGTGATGTTCTTTGCAGAGTGGGACGATGTATTCGTGTGTTTTGTGATGGGCGAATCTTTTGGTGTGGTGAAAGTGTGTGGCTGGTTTGTTGCAGCCAGGGTGTCCGCATTTACCTTTGAATTCCTTGTCTAGATCGCGACGTTTTTGTGCTTTGATGGGTCTTGTTGTGGTTGGGGTGATGATGATTGATTTTTTACGAGGTTTTTGGATTGTGTTCTTAGGCTCTTCGCGTTCTTCTATTTGATCTAGCATTGTTTTTATGAGTTGGTTGAATGAAATTTTCTCTTTCTTTTTCTTTTCGATTTTTTGTTTGAGTTTGCGTAGGCGGAATTCCGTTTCTGGATTTATTTTGAATGATATAGTTGAGTGAACAGGTTGAGATTCCTCCCCGGGGAGGAATTTGCTTTTTGAGGGGTTTTGTTGTGTGAGCTGTTTTAGTTCGACGATTTCGTTCTCTGATAGAGGAGTTGTTCTGGAAGAGTTGATTTTCTCGATCTTTTCGGCCATTTCCTTTTTAGCTTTTTGTTTTTTCCAATCTTGGACGTGGGTTTCTAGTGAGCTTTTGGGGAGGGTTTTTATTTTTTCTGCCCACATTTTATCTGTTTCTGGGGTTGCGAGGGTAGCAACTACTCTGGTTTTGGCCCATCCTTGCTCTTTTAGTTGTTTGAGGAGGTGGGGTTTGTCTTTTAGTTTTTGGTGTACGCGAAGGACTTCGTTCACTGTATTTTGTGTTAGTCCGCAAAGTTTTGCTGAAAATTCGTAGATTGAGTAAAACTTGTGCTTTTTGTAAAGTTTTCTTTTTTCTACTTCTGGGAGAAGGGATTCGAATTTTCTGCGCCACATTCGGGAATTTTTTCCGTATTGTTGGCAAAGTTCAAAAAGTTTCTTGTCCGACAATTTTTGTAAGTCAGACAAGACGCAGCTTTGGCTGGTCATGATTTGTGTGGTTATGGGGTGGTTTTTGGAATTGGAAGGGACGAGGGGGGAGACTGTCTTTAGTATAGCAGGGGATGAGGCTTGAAGCTAGGTGGAAATTGGCTAAAAATGGCTTTGGTAGGCCAAAAAGGGGTGGTTGTCAAGGTGGAATGGAGGTGTTTTTTTTAGAGTTTTTCGAAGGCTTTTTTGATCCTCTCTAGCGATTCTTTCTTTCCCAATGCCCAGAGCATTTCGAAGGCGCCAGGGGAGAATTGTTCTCCTGTTAGGGCGGCTCGGATTGGCCAGAGGAGTTGTCCGTTTTTGATTTCTAGCTTTTGAACTAGGTCTAGTAGGATTGTTTGAAGATGTGTTTCTTCCCATTGTGAGTCACTAATTGTTTTTAGCTCTTCGATGCTTGCTTCTAGTGCTGTTTTTGCTTGAGCTTCATCTACGTTCATTTTCTCGTGAGTGAGTAGCTTTCTTTTGTATTCTGTAAGTTTAAAGAAGAAGTGGATGTTTTCTTCTATTGTTTTTGGGTCTCTCAGGATCTTTTCTTCTGATTTTAAAAGTGTTTTTGCGAGAAGTTCTGGTTCGTATTCTTTTGTAAGGTATGGTTTCACAAGTTCGTGTAGTTTTTCTGCTCTTTTAGACTCTAACTCTTTAGCTCTTGCGTTTTGTTCTACGGAGAACAAGAATATACAGTCCTTTTTAGTGTCTGATATAGTGACTTTTGGGTCGAGTTCTTTAGCGATTCCAATTAGATATTCTTTGAATTTCTTTCTTCTCCATTGCCAATTAAACCAATCCAGTTTTTCGATGTCGAAGACAGCGCCTGATTTGTGGACTCGGTCTAGGGTGAATTTTTCTTCTAATTCTTGGAGAGTTAGGATCTCGTTGTCTTCGCCGGCTCCTGGATGCCAACCGAGGAATGCTACGAAGTTTATCAAGGCTTCTTTGGAATATCCTTTCTTTATATAGTCCTCAACGGCGACGTCGCCTTGGCGTTTTGAGAGTTTGCTTCCGTCTTTGTTGAGAAGTAGGGGAATGTGGGCGAATTCGGGGATGTCCCATCCGAATGCTTTGTATAGGAAAATGTGTTTTGGTGTTGAAGGGAGCCATTCTTCTCCTCGGATGACGTGGGTGATTTCCATGAGGTGGTCGTCCACGACGTTTGCGAGGTGATAGGTTGGGAATCCGTCTGATTTCACTAGGACTTGGTCGTCTATTGTTTTTCCGTCGAATTGGACGTTTCCTCGGACTAAGTCTTTGAATTTCATGTGCTCGTAAGGGATCTTTTGTCTGATTACGTATTCTTCTCCTTCTGCTACTCGTTTGCGTGCTTCTTCTAGAGGGATGTCGCAACATTTGCGGTCGTACATTGTGGCTTGTTTGGCTTTTTCTTGGTTTGCGCGGAGTTCTGTGAGTCGGTCTCTTGTGCAGAAACAATAGTAGGCGTGGCCTGACTCAATTAGTTTTTCTGCGTGCTCTTTGTGAATTGAGGCTCGTTCTGATTGGATGTATGGGCCGACTGGGCCTTCTTTGTCTGGGCCTTCGTCGTAGCTGATGTCTGCCCAATTTAGGGTTTCGATTAGTTTTTCAGTTGCTCCTTCTACTAATCTTTCTCGGTCTGTGTCTTCGATTCGTAGGACCATCTTTCCTTTTTCGTGTTTTGCAAAAAGGTAAGCATATAATGCTGTTCTGAGGCTTCCGACGTGGAGGTAGCCTGTTGGTGATGGTGCGAAACGTGTTTTGATCATTGTTGGGGGTATGATATCGATTAAGTTGCTTCTAATCAAGCCTGTGGTTATAATTTCGCTCGATGTCTTTCTTTTTTATTAACATATTGTTGTCGTTTTGCTCTTTGTTGGTTGTTTTTGGTTTAGACGGAGCCAAAAAGAAGTCTATGATTAGGGCTTTGTTGATGGCGTTTGTGATTTACGTGACATTTATTCTATTAATAGAGATAGGTTTAGGAGTATTCGGTGTTTTGAATTTCCAAAATGTTTCTTTAGTTGTGGGCGTTTTGTTTGTAGGTTTGTTGATTGTGTTTTGGCGTAGAGCTTTCCGTAATTTTAAAAAAATAGGCAATATCAATTGGCCAAGTTTGAAACAATGGCTTGTTGGTGGTGCGATTTTTGGTCCTGTTGGTGGTCTTTTGTTGATGCGATTTTTTTCAGCTTTGTTCCATATACCTCTTGAATATGATAACAATGCTTATCATATGCCTTTTGTCTTGGAATGGTTCCAAACAGGAGATTTAACGGGGTTATATTATAGTGCATTTGCGGGGCCGTTGGCTTATTATCCTAGTAATTTTGAATTATTGGATCTATGGACTTTTTTGCCTTCTGGAAGTGATTTCTTGGTTAATGTCTTGAATTTCCCTGTTTTTGTTTTGATTGGGCTTGTTATGTATTTTTTGATTCGCAAACTTGGAGTTTCTAAGATGATTGCTTTGGTTGCTTCTGGTTTTATGTTTTATATGCCTGTTGTTTTGAGGCATGCGGGGGTTCCTTTGGTTGATTTGTTTTTTATTTTATTCTTTTTATTGGCTGTGTATTTTATGCTAACTATTGAGAATTGGTTTGATGTTTTGATTTTTGGTTTGAGTTTCGGCGTTTTTATCGGAACGAAATATTTGGGAGTCCCTTATGGGGCAATCCTTTTGTTGATTTTTATTGGGATTGTTCTTTATCAAAAGCGGCAATATCTCAGTCGAATTTCTTTAGCGTTTGGGGGAACTTTGTTGACTGGCGGGTTCTTTTATATCAGAAATTGGATTGAGGCTGGGAATCCTATTTTCCCTTTGGGCGTTGAGGTTTTTGGAGTTGAAATTTTTCAGGGGTACCCTGGGGTTAATGCTCAAGTTGCTTCGACTTCTCTTCTTACTAATTTATTAGGGGATGATAAGGTTGCTGTGTTTCGAGAGGTGCTTGGTGATTATTATAATGTTGTTGGCCTGTTGATGTTGGCTATAGCGTTGGCTTTTGTTCTTTTGGCTTTTAAAGTCTTGCATGGAGCAATTAAAAAGAAGTTTGATGCGAATTGGTGGAGGTATTTATTGTTAGTGGGTGCTGGTTTTGTTTTTTTGGTTCTTTATTTGAAGGCTCCTTATACTTACAGAGATTTAGTTCCAAATGTCAGATATGCACTGCCTTTTTTGGTTATGGGAATTTTGGCTATTGCTTCTGTAGCAAATTGGAATAAATGGTCTAGGAATTTGTTTTTTCTTGGAGCTGCGGTTGTTTTTGTTCATTCGTTTTTCTTTTTGATATTAAATCCGTCTGTTGGGTTGGCGCATAATGATGTTATGACTGTCTATTACGATTTGGTTTTGGGGAATATGAAGTATTTTGTTTTGTATGTTGTATCTATTTTATTGGTTACTTCCTCTTTTGTATTTATCTTGAAATTCACGAAATTAAGAATTAGTGCTGCTTTGATTACTTTCTTTTTTGGAATTGGATTGTTTGTTCCTGTTGGAACTTTTGCTTTGTTGGAACGGGAGGAAATTGCTTATGAGCAACTGATGTTGTGGTACGAAACTGATGAGGTTTTGAAGAGTATTATTGACGCTGAAAAGTGGCTTTCCGACAATGATCCTGAGGCTAGAAACATAGCTTATACTGGTTTTAATTTTCACTATTTGTTATATGGGCGTGATTTTTCCAGGGATGTTGATTATGTAAATATAAATGAATGTTTGGAATGTAGGTATGTTGATTATAAGAACAATTCTTTATCGATTAGGAGGGATCCTTTCTTTTCGGATTGGTGGGAAAATTTAGTGAGTTTGGAAAAAGATTATTTATTGATTGAGTTGAAAAGTATGGCGATTGTTAAAAATCATGAGTATGATTGGGCGGTTAACCATCCTAGTAAGTTTAAGTTGGTTTTTTCGCAAAATGGAGCTTATTTGTATAAAATAAACAGGTAATTATGACTGTAATTCAATCAATTAGAGATTTATATTCTAATTTTAGGCAATTTTTTAAGTATTGTATAGTTGGGGTGTTGGGGACTTTTGTGGATCTGGGGGCTTTATATGTGCTTGTTGAGTATTTTGAAATGGCTGTTATGCCTGCGGTAGTGCTTTCTTTTCTTTTGGCTGTGGTGAATAACTATGTTCTGAATAAAATTTGGACTTTTGGGAGTCGGTCGAAAAATTACCGAAAACAGTTTATTAAGTTTTTGATTGTTTCGGTTGTGGGGCTTGGGTTAACTGTTGGGTTTATGTATGTGTTTGTTGAGGTTTTTGTGATTTGGTACATGATTGCAAAAGCTTTGACCTCCTTGATTGTTTTGGTTTGGAATTTCTTAGGTAATAAGTATTGGACTTTCAAAATTTCTCCTAGGCTTTTTCATAAATTGTCGGAGTATAAATATGATGTTTCTATAATTGTGCCATCGTATAATGAAGAAAATAGGATCAAGGGGACTTTGTTGGCTATTGAGGATTTTATTGAATCATCTTCTTTGAAGATTGAGGTTCTTGTTGTTGATGATGGGAGTTCTGATAAGACTTGTGAGGTTGTTGAGAAGGAAATAAAAGATGTGGATTATGATTTGAAATTGGTTCGTTCTGGTAAAAATTATGGTAAAGGGAATGCCGTTCGTTTGGGTGTGGAAGCTGCGGTTGGAGAATATATATTATTTACTGATGCGGATAATTCTACTCCTATTCAGGAGCTTGATAAATTTTGGAAGTTTATTGAAGAGGGGTATGACGTTATTATTGGTTCTAGGTACTTGAAAAATAGTGATGTAAAGGTGAGGCAGTCAAGGCTTAGGATTCTGATTGGGCGGGCTGGGAATATCTTGATCAGACTGTTTCTTATTACTGGGATCAAGGATACGCAGTGTGGGTTTAAGCTTTTTACTCACAAGGCTGCTAAGGATATTTTTAGTAGACAAAAAGTTCGTAGATTTGGTTTTGATATGGAAGCTTTAGTTGTGGCGAAGAGTCTTGATTATTCTATCAAGGAGGTTCCTGTGAGCTGGTTTAACTCTGTTGAAAGCAGGGTGAGGCCTGTGAGGGATAGTTTGCGTACTTTGAAGGATCTTGCTTATATTAAGTTGAATTCGTGGAGTGGTCGTTATGGAGATTGATGCTCGAAGAGGTGGATTCCGTTTGATTCGAAAGCTTCTTTGTACGAGGGGTTTGTTTGAAGGTTTCGTACTATTGTTTTAAGAGTCTCTTGGTTTGAGATTGGCCAAATGTTTGAGTCGTTGAGGTTTATTATTATAAATTCTGCGTTGTTGATTTTTGGGAGTTGGTAGATTGTTTTGGTTTTTAGATGGGGGACTATTGTGTTTTGGGCGCTTACTGACGAATTTGTTGGTATTAAGGCTATTGCTGTTTTTAGGTCTTTTTTGTCGTAGGTTGTGCGGTAGTGGTCTGTTGTGAATATTTTTGTAAAATTGTCTCCGTTGTATAGGGTGGCAGCTGATAATATTCCTATATTTACTAAGATCAGGGCGATGACTGCTGTGTATTTGAGTTTCTTGAATTTGTGGATTGCTAGGATACTTCCGATCGCTATGATAGGGGCTAGTTCTACTGTGTAATGGAATGTGTATCCCCAAAATGCTGGAGCGTCTGCGAAAAACTTTTGAGCTATTATTGGGACTATTAGGATTGAGTATTTTGGTTTGAATATTGCTAGAGCTCCTCCAGAAGCGAGTATTAGGATCCAGCTTTTTATTTTTTCTGGTTGATCGAATAGCAGAGAGGTAATCTCTATTGGATGAAGGAATATGTTTTTGATTGCGTCTAATGGGCCGTCTCCTAGTGCTGAGTAGGGCCAGTGATCGTAAATTCCTCCATTTAGATATGCTATGACTTTGAGAATTACAACGAAATATAAGATGCTTGCTATGAGGGTGATTAGGCCGTGTTTTTTTATTTTTTTATCTTCGAAAAATATTAGTGAAATTCCTAAGAATGCTGATATCAATGCTAAATTCTCTTTGCATAGTAAGAATAATGCGAGAATTCCGTAGTATGCGTAGAATTTTCTAATTGAGATTAGATAAAATAGCCAGGGGATTAGCATGGTTCCGACTGTGTTGTTGTGGTAATCGAAGGCCAAGGCTGTTATTAGTCCAAAGAACAGGTAGAAAATTGTGATTGCTCCTAGTGCGAGTTTTGGGTCTTTTGTTTCTTTTTTAACTAACAAAAAGATTCCTAGTGCTCCGAGGATTGTTGATAGGATTTGGACGAGGAGTAGGGTGTATGACCCGAATAACCAGTAGAGTGGGGATAAGATTAGTGGAAGTATTTCGAAGTGGTCGGCGAATAGGGTGGGAACTTCTCTTACTGTGTTTGGGCCAATTTCTAGATGGGCGTATTGTTGAATTGCTTGATTGAAGATCCCAAGATCGAAAGCATTTGTTTGAAAGTTGAAGTGAGGGACTATCGAAAGCGCGACATATATTAGTGCGAAGAATACTGAAATAATTGTGAAACTTTGGTGCGATTTAATTTTCATGGTTTTTATACTAACATCTCATTGCCATATTCGGTAATTTTGGTTATATTTGTCTCTGTTATGGCAAGACGTAAAACATATCGCAGGCGTAGCGCTACTACTCGCAGAAGGACCCCTTCGCGAGTAGCTTCTTATAAGTCTAGCGTGCGACGACGCAAGAAGGCTTCTATCAAGCTGAAAGTGAAGAAACAAATTGCTCGAGAAATTTGGGCAGTTATTTTGCTTTTGATTGCTGCGGTGACTGTTCTGAGTATTCAGGGCGCTTTTGGTCTTGTTGGCGAGATCTGGGTCAAGATGCTTCGGCCTATTATAGGATGGGGGATTTATGTGATTCCTGTGTTGTTTGCGGCTGCGGCGATGATGATGTTTGTTTCGAAGAAGATTAGTTTTAATGCGTCTCGAGTTTTTGGGATGTTTTTGTTTTTGGTTTCTGTTCTTGGAGTTTTTCATATGGCGGTTCCGCTTGATCAGATTTTGACTTATGCACAGGCGGGTAGCCACGGAGGATATATTGGGTTTGTGACGAATTTTGTTTTTAGGCAAATTTTGATGGTTGGGAATATTGGAACAGGAATTGTTTTTATTGGAATCTTTTTGGTTTCTATTCTTTTGACTTTTGAATCTTCTTTGCGAACGGTTGTGAGGGCTATCACGCCAAAAGTAACTATAGAAATTGATCGTTCAAAAGATTCTAAGGAAAGGGTACAGCGGAGTATTGAGGAGGTGGATCGAAGTGTTTTGGGAAGAATCTTTAGTCGAAAAGGTGAAGCTGAAGAGGTGGAGCCAGATCTGATGATTAGGAGACCTATAGATCCAAATGGTCCGTCAGCTGCAGCTATGGCTGAGGAGGCTCAGGAAATTGATATGGATATTAATGTCGAGGGGGAGGCTGAGGCGGATGAAGCGGCAAAAAAGAAAATTGCTGAACAATTGGCTGCGGAAGAAGAGCGAAAAGAGGAGACGGCTGAGGATGTGTTGATTGCTGAAAAGCAGAAGGTGGCTGAGGTTTTGGAATGGGAATTTCCTTCTTTGGATCTTCTTAGTTCGGACCGCGCGACTATTCATGCGGACGACAAATTCTTGAAGGCGAATGCAGAAAATATTAGAAATAAATTATCTCAGTTTGGAATAGAGGTTGTTATGCAGGAGGTCAATGTTGGGCCGACTGTTGTTCAATATACTCTCAAGCCAGCTGATGGAGTGAAGTTGTCGAAAATTACAACATTGAAGAGTGACTTGGCTTTGGCTTTGGCTGCGAAATCTATCAGGCTTGAGGCTCCTATTCCGGGGAAGAGTTTGGTGGGAATTGAGGTGCCAAATGACAAACGTGCGAATGTTCGTTTGAGAGAGATTTTGGAGAGTGATGAGTTCGAAAAAGTTGATTCGAAATTGCGATTGCCGCTTGGGCGAGATGTGGCTGGTAAGCCAGTTGTAGCGGATCTTGAGACTATGCCTCACTTGCTGATTGCTGGTTCTACAGGTTCTGGTAAATCGGTTTGTATGAATGCTTTTTTGATGGCTCTTTTGTATCAAAATACGCCTGAGGAATTGAAGATGATTATGGTCGATCCAAAGAGAGTTGAGCTTGGTGCGTACAATCACATTCCGTATCTGCTTGCGCCTGTGATCAAGGAAGCTGATAAGGCTGCTTTGAGTTTGAGATGGGTGGTTGCAGAGATGACACGGCGGTATCAAGTTTTGTCTGATATTCGTGTGCGTAATATAAAGGAATACAATGCTTCTTCTAAGGCGACTGAAAAGATGCCGCGAATTATTGTGGTGATTGATGAGTTGGCTGATTTGATGATGGCGGCTGGGAAGGAAGTAGAGGCGTCGATTTGTAGGATTGCTCAGATGGCGCGTGCTGTTGGAATTCATTTGATTATTGCGACTCAGCGTCCGTCTGTGGATGTGATCACTGGGTTGATCAAGGCGAATATCCCTGCTCGTGTGGCTTTTGCTGTGTCGAGTCAGGTTGATTCACGAACTATATTGGATGGTGCTGGTGCTGAGGATTTGCTTGGACGTGGGGACATGCTTTATCTCCCTAGTGGAATGGGTAAGCCATTCCGTATCCAAGGTGTGTTTGTTTCTACGAAAGAAACTGAGCGTGTTGCAAACAAGATTAAACTTACTGTTGAGCCTGAATACGATGAGTCTATTACTTCGACTGAGATTGCTCAGAGAAAGCTTTCTGGAATTCCTGATTCGAAGTTGGGAGGGAATGCTGGGGGGGCTGATGGTGGAAGTGTTGGCGATGCGATGTATCAACAGGCTTATGATTTGGTGAGGGAGACACGAAAAGCTTCGGCTTCTTTGCTACAACGTCGATTGAAGGTTGGGTATGCTCGAGCTGCTCGATTGATCGATATTTTGGAAGAAAAGGGTGTGGTTGGGCCTGCGAATGGGGCTAAGCCTAGGGAAATTTTGATGAAGGAGGAAGGGTAGTGTTCTTCTCCTGTTACGGGGGTTGTAAAAGGGGGCAATTTTTGGTATACTTATTAGAAATAAAAAATAAAAATAAAACGGAATATGTTCTGGAAAAAAGCATTAGCGGTCTTGGGTCTTGTAACACACTTGTTTGTTGTGAGTGGGTGCTCTGTAGGATCTAATGAGGATTATGTTGCGGGTGAAGAGGAATCGGATTTTGCTTGGGATTTGAATCCAGATGGTTCAAGAAAGCTTGAGAAATATAATGAGGCTTTGAATGCTTTAGCTCCGTTTTTTGAAGAAAATAAGGGGCAGGAGGCTGGTGATTTTGATTATTATTACAATGATGCTGCTGGAGGAATTTATTTTGGGAAAGATTATGTAATGCATGAAAAATCCTATTCTTTAGGAGATGGTGTTGTTGAAGATGCTGAATTTGAAAGGGTCGTTTATACTCAGAAATTTATTGGTTCAAATAGCGATGTCAAATTGTATGGAGATTCTGAGCTGGAGGGTAAGATGAATTATTTTAGTGGGGTGACTGATGTCGATGAAGGGGAGCTTTCTGATGTTTCTACATTTGAGAGGGTTTATTATGAAAACGTCTATGAGGGGATTGATCTTGTGTATTATTTTCAGAATGGAGGATTGAAGTATGACTTTATTGTTGATCCGTATGCGGATGTCTCTGTAATAGCTTTTCATTTGGAGGGAGCTGAAAATCTGGAAGTTGTTGAAGATGGACGTTTGGTGTATGACTATTTTGGAAGATCTTTTTATCAGGATTATCCTTATTCATATCAGGAGGATGGGGGAGAGGTTTTGGTTGATTTTGTTGTGGGTGGTGATGGAGTTGTTGAGTTTGAAGTTAGTGAATATGATAAATCTCAAACTTTAGTGATTGATCCTACTTTTGGAAGTTTGGATGTTGCTACTTTTGTTGGGGGAAGTCATTCAGACTATGCGTATGGTATAGAATTTGATACTTCTGGAAATATAGTTATTTCTGGTAGAACGACTGATTACCCTAGAGATTTTCCATATACTGGATATAGTAAAGAGATTGGTACATATAGTGCGGATGTTTTTGTCTCTAAATTGAGTGCTGATTTAACGACTTTTCAGTATGGTGCTAAATTTGCAGGATATGGAGGAGCTTATGCGTTTGATGTGGCTGTTGATAGTAGTGGGTATATTTTTATCACTGGTTCGGTGGCGAATTCTACGTCTTGGGCTGGGGATCCTCCACAGTCTACAAATCAGTATCCTGGTACTTCTGGAGCTTATGATCCTTACAATAATGGTTGTTTAACTTCAAGTAATAAGTGCTTGTACGATGCGTTTGTCACAAAATTGAGTCCAACGTTGCATGCTTTGTATGCTTCTACTTATTATGGAGGATCTGCACTTGAGGATTATGCTCTTGGGATAGATATTGATGGAAGTGATAATATTTATATTACTGGTTATTCTGAAGGTGGGTTGCCTATGACGAGTTCATATGATTCTAGTCATAATGGTTACGACGATGTGTTTATTGCAAAATTCAATAATACTTTGACTTCGCTTTCTGGTTCAACTTATCTTGGTAGTTCAGGAAATGATGCTGGGTATGATATTAAGGTTACTTCAGGAGGTACGATATATGTTGCTGGAATGACGGCTGGTGGAACATTTCCTGTGGTCGGTGGTTGTTATGATACTACTGCTAATGGGGTGGAGGCGTTTGTGGTTAAAATGACATCTACTTCTAGTTTAACTGCCGGTACGTTTTTCGGAGGAACAAGTACGGATTATGGACATGCCTTGTATGTTGATGGAAGTGAGAATGTTTATATTACTGGATATACGTCTTCTAGTAACATGCCTACTTCTGCAAGTGCTTATCAAGATACTTATGGAGGAAGTACGGATGCTTTTGTCGCAAAATTTAATACTGGTTTGACTACTTTGAGCGGAGCTACTTATCTTGGAGGGTCGAGTAATGATTATGGTGTTGGAATATATGTAGATAGTGCTAGCAAGGTTTATGTCTCTGGAGGAACTCAGTCTACGGATTTCCCAACGTCTGGTTATGATACTAGTAATAATGGAGGGTATGATGCTTTTGGAGCTCAAATTAGTGCTGATTTTACTTCTTTAGGTGGAGGTACTTATATAGGTGGTTCGGGTGCTGAATATTCAAGTAGTGCGCCTTATTATAATTTAGCCTCTGACATTGTTGTTGATGGAAGTGGAAATGTTTATGTGACTGGAATGACTTCTTCTTCAGATTTCCCTGTGACTAGTGGGGCTTATGATGAGTCTCAGAATGGGAATTATGACGTGTTTATTGCTAAATTTTCGGCTACTCCGGATATGGATGCAGATAGTACGATCACGGCTGGAGTTACTTCTGAGCCTGCGACAATAGATTCACTTGCGGATACGCAAGGTGAGGAAGTGATTGTTTTTGACTTTGTTTTGACTGATCTTGGAACTGCTGATGGGGTGGCATCTATTGTAGATGCTTTGCAGATTGTTCCTGGGTCGGCAAATGATGTGGCTGATTGGACGGATGCTATTGCTGGGGCAAGGTTATGTGGAGATGATTTGACTTGTGATTCTGGGGATTTGACTGGGGTGGTTGGGGCTTCGGCTATTACATTTACCCAGGATGATATGATTTCTGTGGCGGATGGTGGAAATGAAACATATAAATTGAAAATTTGGTTAGAGACTGATTTGTCTAGTGTTAGTGATGGTGACAACCTTGAGTTTAAATTAGCCGACACGGGAATAACTGAGGATGCAGCTGGATCGACTTTTGCTACTGGTTCGCAAGAAAGTGGAGATACGAATGTGGCTATATCTATAGTTGCGACAGAGATCCAATATACGGCTTCAAAACCGCCTGCTTCGGTGACTGTTGGGACAGGATTTAATGTTACTGCTAATGCAACTGATGCAAATGGAAATTTAGATGTTGGTGAAACTGGAACAGTGACTTTGGCAAAGGCTTCTGGAAACGGAACTTTGAGCTCTGTTACTGGGTTGGCTCAGTCATTGGTTGGTGGTACGTATGCTTGGACGGATGTGAAATATGATGCGTCTGAGAGTTTCACAATTGAGGCGCAGCATGCGTCGTTGACGAATGTGACTTCTGGTTCGATTAGCTCTAGTGCTGATACCGATGGAACAGTTGCAGCTGGAGCTGGAAGTGAGCCTGCTACTATTTCTTCATTGGTTGATACTGATGGGGAAAGGATTATGGTATTTGATGTGGCTTTGACTGATGCTGGGGGTGGGGACAGTGTTGCTACTATTATAGATGCGATTCAGTTTGTTCCTGGAAGTGCAAATGATGTTGCTGATTGGACGAATGCTATTGCTGGAGCGAAGTTGTATGGGCCTGATTTGGGCGCTGCTACTGGTGCTGAATTGGCCGGTGTGGTTGGTGCAACTACAATTACTTTTACATCGGATGATATGATTTCGGTTGCGGATGGAGCGAGTGAGACTTATGAGCTTCGGATATATTTGAATACTGATCTTTCAAGTGTTTCCGAAGGTGATAATCTCGAATTTAAATTAGACTATACTGGGATTACAGAGGATATATACGGTTCAGTGATTGGAAGTGGAGCTCCTGAGAGTGGAGACTCCAATGTTGCTCTTGCGGTTACAGCGACGCAGCTTTCTTTTGCATCTAATAAACCACCTGGGGTTACGGCCTTGGCTACAAATTTTAATGTTACAGTCAACGCGACTGATGTGAATGGGAATGTTGACACAGATGATACTTCGTCTGTGACAGTTGCGCGGAATTCTGGAACTGGGGCTTTGAGTTCTGCGACTGGATTGGTGCAATCTTTGTCTAGTGGTACTTATGCTTGGACGGATGTTAAATATGATACTGCAGAGACATTCAAAATCCAGGCGACTGGAGGTGGATTGAGCCAGGCGACATCTAGCGATATCAGTGCAGCGAATGATGCAGACAGTACGGTTTCGGCTAGTGCAACTTTGACTGAGCCTGCGACGATATCTTCTTTGGCTGATACGGTTGGGGAGGTTGTTACAGTCTTCGATTTTACATTTACAGACTTGGCGACTGTTGATGGATTTGGAACAATTATTGATCAAATTATTATTTCACAAGGGGATAATAATGGGGTTGCTGATTGGACTGATGCGATCGCTGGAGCATATTTGAATGGAACTGATGTGAGTGATTTGGCGGGAACTGTGGCTGCTACTACTATCACATTTGCTTCTGATGATATGATCACGATTGCTACTGGAGCTGCTGAAACTTATCAATTGAAGATTTATTTGGCGACCGATCTTTCGGGAGTTTCAGATAATGATGTTTTGGAATTTGCGGCTAGTTATTCTGATATTACAGTTGATGCTGCTGGATCTGGATTTGGTAGTGGGGCTCCTGAAAGTGGAGATGCTGCGATTGCTATAGATATTGATGCTACAAAGCTGATATTTCAGACAGATCCACCTGATGCAACTCCTGATGTTGAAGTTGATTTAACTGTGATTGCACAGGCAGTTGATGTGAATAACAACTTGGATACAGATGAAACGACTGAGATTACATTGGCAGCTAGTGCTGGCGCAACAGGAACATTGAGTTCTGTTACTGGATTGGTGCAGAACCTGTCTAGTGGGGCTTATACTTGGACGGATGTTCAGTATGATGTGATTGAGAGTTTTACAATGGAGGTGACGCATGCGTCTCTTACAACAGCTACAACAAGCTCAATGACTTCCGAGGACACTACTGACCCAGTTGGGTTGGCTAGTTTTGCAGTTTTGGATTTTGCTGAGACAACAACCACATTGAGTTGGACTGCAGTTACCAGTGAAGCGAGTTGGGGAGCGAGTCCTGCGCAAGCTCATTACGAGATATGGTATGGTACGGATAGTGTTGAGGTTGCTCTGGGAGCGTCTGGGACCGGGACGAGTGAATGGGATGATAGTGACGACGTTGCATTAGCAACTCAGGCAACGGTAGGGACTTCTATTACGGGGCTTTTGCCAAATACAACATATTATTTTAAGGTTTATGCAGTTGATAGTTATGGAAATTCGTCTGAGGTTACAGTCAGTGATTATGACGAAACGGTTGTTACATTGGCGGCTGTGCCTGTTACTGGGGCTGTGTCTGGTGGATGTACTGTCCCGTGTTCGGCTTCTCTTTCTTGGGGAGCTGCTAGTAATCCTGGAACTACCGTTTATACGGTTCAAAAAGGAGGTTCTACGATAGGGACAACTACGGATACTAGTTATTCGGATAGTTTGTCTGCTGCTGGAACATATGCTTATACAGTTTATGCTACTAATTCGGATGCTACAGATACTACAGCATTGAGTTTAGGGTCTGTTGTGGCTAGTTCTGGAGGAGGCACTTTGTCTA
>Ga0233429_1000879_pt1 | contig 41510 bp, 62 predicted proteins | sample SI_118_April2016_3_FD_179879 | JGI IMG/M metagenome (GOLD analysis project Ga0233429, IMG submission 179879) | Seawater microbial communities from Saanich Inlet, British Columbia, Canada - SI_118_April2016_135_MG | ecosystem: Environmental > Aquatic > Marine > Inlet | place: Canada: British...
TTACTGTCCATTATCTCAAATGTTCCAGTTTCGCTGGACTGAGAACCATTACTACCTGTATTACTTTCTTCTAAATTCATTCCCGAAACCAACTCTAGATTTTGCTGAGATAGTTGAGAACCATATTGTAAATCATAAACTTGTAAAATAAATCGCTCGCCAATGTCTTCAATCACCATTAACTCCCCTAATTCTACCTGTTCTCCGGCTTTAATTCTAATTACAATCTTTCCAAAATCTCCAGAAATCACCTGCCCCTTTGTCATGAATCTTTAAAAGAAATAGTTCCTATTTAACATTTTGTATTCTTAACTAGAACCATTACCGATACTTTTTTAAATAACCCTCATTTTTACCATTAATCATGGAAGGAATCGTAATGCATTTTAGACAAGGACGTCATCACCAGAATACTGGGCAGAACATAATCAAAGTAGCAGAAACTGCTGAAGAAGCAGAAAAAACTATTGGTAAAACCGTTTCTTGGACCTCTCCTGCTGGCAAAGTGATTAAAGGAAAAATATCTGCATTACATGGTAAAAATGGTAATGTTAGAGCAATTTTTGCAGAAAAAGGACTTCCCGGCCAAGCTCTTGGTCAAAAAATTAAGATTGAATAATTCTTAAGAAAAAATTCTATAAAATCAAACTTTTTTCAATTCATTTAATATTGGTAAAGATTGATTCTTAATTGCAGTTAATTGGGCTTTGATCCCATTTACCCGATTATTCCAATTCGCATCAGTTGTTCTTCTTGGTAATTTTCTAATCACTTCACTTTCTACTTTACTTCTCAGACTTTGTGCCGCAGAAGCATATCTATCAAAGAAACCTTGCCACTCTCCTTCATGTTCAGCACGAGCATGTTTAAGTTTTCTCCAAGTGTGATGAAATTCTTCTTTAAGATTATCCATCTTACGCTTAGCTTCTCTTCTATTCCCATCAGTTAATAAATTAGCTATCTCCTCTGTCAAATTTAAAGCTTTAACTAAAGAATCAATTGGTACTAAAACTGCTTCTTTTCTTTTCCGTTTCTCTTCATCTTCTTTATTTTTCTTCTTCTGCTCTTCTCCATGCTCTTTCTTTTCTTTCCTTTTCTTCTCTGCAACAGCCTTTCGATCTCCGATAAACTCTTTAAACTCTTTTCTACGCTTCTCTAGAGTATCATCTTTCTTTTTCTTTCCCTCAATTACCTTTCCGCCACCAATTGATCCAATGAACACAAACTTCACTGCATACCACAGAATCATTGCTGAAACAACTATCAATGCATAATTGATAAAACCATTTATACTAGCTTCAACTGCATTAGAAAGTGTCATTCCAAGTGCCATTATAACAACTTACCTCCCAATATATTTACATGAGTTCTCATTGCCGCTAAAATCCAAAATAAAAGTACACATAAGACTAATTTTAAAAATACATGAAACCTAGTTTCTTCTTCATCATTACCTGGAATTTTAAATAATAAAAAACCAATCCCTACTACTGGGCCTCCAATTAACAACAAAGCAACCATAGTTGCCCATCCAGTTCCAACACCTAATAATACACTAGGAGACAAAAAGATTGCTGTGATCGTAGCGAGAATTGCTGCTACTACTCCCCCTTGACCTCTATTCAAAAAACTTAATGCTCCTTTCTTGCCACCCATCATAGTAACTACAGCAAAAATGATCGTGAACACTAAAATCCAAACTAAAATTCTAGTAAAAGCAACTACTGAATTTCCTGAAGACATATTTAGAAAACCTAATTGTCCCATCCATAAGAATTTATTCCAGACTCCATTTAACATCCCAGTATTTCCAACTCCGGCAGCGCTAGTTCCACTACACCCCACAATAAATAAATTTAATAAAAACAATAAACTATTCTTCACCAACCTTTTCATTCTCTTAAAGAATAATCTTAAACTTATAAACTTTTTGTTTGATTAGAATATATAAGAAAAATTAACTAACCCATTAACTCTCGAGTCTTAACCATAATTCCTTGTAAGTCTGTTACTGCTGCTTCTTGTTTATCTCTTGCTGACTTTAACTCTGCCCTCATAGAATTTCCAGTAGAGATATTTAAATTATTCTTAATGGTAGTTAACCTTGACTGAAGGGTAGTTCCTCCCAAATTTCGAGTATAATTTACTGCAGAACCTCCAGTAAAATTAATCAATTTAATGTGTCTCAAACTAGATTTAATAACTGTAGTATATTTTGATAAGACTTGATCCCTAAGCAAATCTTTAGTTTCTTTATGTTTCCTTAAAATATCTTTTTCCAAAGCCATTATTGGTTGTTTATCAACTTCATTATCATCTAAAACTCCCAATAGTCTCTCCATTTCAGTTTCTTGTCTAAAAGTATATCTTCTTACTGCCCTAAAATGACTAATAGAATCTTTAATCTTCTGCTCTACAGCTTCAACTGCATTAACTAAAACGTCTCTCTGTCCAACATTGTTAAACTTGGTCCTTCCTAAAGCTGAATCTATAGCACCAACTGCTCGATCCATCTCAATTTCAATCGCATCAATTTTCTCTAACTCTTTTTCTTCTTCTATATGTTCTCTTAAAGTTCGAGTATGTGTTCTTCTTAATTTCTTTTTCCTAGACTTCTCTGCTTTATCAGAAGATTTCTTATAAGCATCTTTACCTTTATCCCACAGTTTCTTACCGGTACCTTTTCCTAAGCCATACTCTTTACCACTCTTCTTTTCTCCCATAGGGTTAAAAGCAATCAAATATACAAAATAACCTGCACAACCTAATAGAACTATCTGTACCCAATTCCCTAACAAGAGAATCCAAGTTACAAATCCATCTAAAGGTCCTGCCATTTTCTAAACACTCACTCCGGTCACTAAATGAGCCCAGTGACCTATTTGTGATACTAACCACATTGCAAATAATACTCCCACCAATTTAATAACCGCAATACTTCGGTTAGGAGTTGGTGTACCCAAGATTAACCACAAACCTGCGGCAATTGGTGTACCCATTATAATAAACGCAAACAGTACGGCATAAGTCGAAGCTATTGAAGTTAACACCGTTCCTGGTAAAAACACAGATACCATCACTGCCAAAATTATTGCGATCCCAATTCCCATTGGCCTAGTTAATCCAGGGATTACTGAAACTCCAAGATAAAATAATATGAATGCTAAAATTCCAATTAAAATTCTTACAAAGCCCAAAACTTGATTATCTGCATTGGTACCTAAAAACTTTAATCTCCCAACATCTAAAACAGTATACCATGCATTTTTACCAGTTGTTCCTATATCCTCGAGAAAATTAGTTTGTGCAGAAACAAGAACTGAAGAACTAATTAATAAAATTAGAAACATCATCGATAAAAACATCAAGTTCCTCTTTTTCATTTTTTTAATTATTCTCCTTAACTATTTAAAGTTTTCTAATGCCACGCTGGTTTAATCTTAGCAATTATTCCTCTCATGTTTTCCAGTGCCTTTTCTTGTTTATCTTCTGCCTCTTCTAGATTTTTCTTGACGTTTTCCATTTTACCAAACCACCCATCAAATGTTTTTTTAGTGGTGGCAGTAAAATTAATCGGCCCACTAATCTTGGCCTTAGCACTTTTCTTTAAATTATTTGAGATTCCTTCTATTTCTTTTTCAGCTCCTTCTACAAATTTTGCGCTTTCTTCATGTAATCCTAAAATGTTCTTTTCTAAAACCTTGATGGGTCCTAATTCTTTCTCATCAACCCCTGCTTCTTCATAATCTCTCAACAATTTTTCCATCTTACTTTCTTGTCTCCAAGTTATTTTTTTCAATTTTCTAAAATTTCTTTTTAAATCATTCAAACTTTCTTTTAAATTAGAAAACGTTTTTGCTAAAATTTTTACTTCATCTATAGAGTAAAACTTTCGCTTATTATAAATTCCTTCTAATTCTTCTTCAGCATCAGATAATTCTAAATCAACTAAACTTAATTTCTTTAGGTACTTCTCGTCCCCAACATACTCTCTTAATGCAGTAGTTTTTTCTTTCTTAGCATCTTTCTTGGATTGCTTTAATGCTTCATTCTTCTTTTCAGCATTTTTATCGGTACCTATCATCCATCCTGGGCCTTTCTTATGGGCTCCCTTCAACTTATCCAAAGACCACTTAGCTTCTTTATGTTCTCCTTCAGTTCCACCTTTAACAAAAAGGTAACCATAATAAATTAACATACCTACCAGTATTGCGTTCGCCCAACCTGTTAGGTTGGATACCCAGTCCATTAAACTTTCTAATACCATCTTATCATAAGCCCATTGATCTAAAAATTGTTGAAATAAAACCAGGAGTTGAAGACAATTTATAGGCCCAACTTCCTAATTCATTAACTAACCATAACATAAATAACACTGCTGCAATCTTAACTACTGCTGTTGCTCTTGAATGAGTCGGAGTCGCCAATATCAAATACAGACCTATCGCTACTGGAGTAAACACTAATATAAATGCAAACACTGCTGCCCAAGTTTCCCCAAACAACAAAATCAAAGAGGGTGGAAAAAATATAGTAACCACAATAGCTAACAATACTGAAATCCCTATTGCTGCACCATTAGGCAAACCAATTAAAGAGATTCCCAAATAAATTAAAAATCCGATCAACACTCCTAATATAACTCTAATAAATGCTACTGCCTTACTCTGACCGGTATTCAACCCAAGAGCCTCTAGACTCCCAATATCTACAACCAATTCAATTAATTGTGTCATTCCCAATCCATTAAATCCAGAATCTCCAGATTTTCCAGGAGAATCTTGAGTGGCACAACCAGAAAATAATAATAGAACTAACAATACAACTAAAAACATCATCAAATTCCTTTTTTTCATTAACATCAGGTAAATTTCTAACCTATATAAAGTTTTCTCTACCTCACTTTACAGATAACAAAGAAAATGATTGTCTGCTTTGCCAAGAGAGGCGCATGAGTTCGGTGTTTTTGAGAACTCATAACCGCGCCGTGCAAGCCGACAAATCACTTACCAAAGAAAACTTTATAAATGAATCCATATCTCAACCTTAACCATGACTCATATTAATCTAGTTAATCCAAATGAACTTATCAGCAGAGCTGCTGAAGAATTAAAAAACCAAAAACTGGTTCAACCATTAGAGTGGTCCAAGTTTGTTAAGACTGGCCATCACAAAGAACGTCAACCAGATAGTTTAGATTGGTGGTATGCTAGATCTGCTGCTATTCTTAGAACCATTAATAATAGAGGTCCTGTTGGAACCCAAAAATTAAGAACCAAATATGGCGGAAAGAAAAACCGAGGCCACAAACCAGAACATGCTTACAAGGCTTCTGGATCAATTATTAGAAAAATTCTTCAACAATTAGAAAAATCAGAATTAATTCAAAAAACAGAGAAAGGAGTTCATAAAGGACGTATTCTTACTCCTAAAGGAATCTCTTTCCTTGATAAACTTGCAGTTCAAATTAATAAAGAAACACAAAAAAATAAACAAATTAAATAAATAAAATGGCAAGAAATATACATCCTTCCAGAAAAAAGCGGTTAATTAAATTAGCTGGCCAAACTAAATGGGCTCCCTTCTGGACTGTTTTCAAGATCTATGGTAAAGGTAGAAAAGTTCACCCTTCTCGTCACACCGATGTTAAAAGAAGTTGGAGAAGAACTAAAACTAAAGCTTAATCTTGTTTATTAAAATAAAAAAATGGCAAAAAAAGAAACTACTCTTGAAAGAACTTACAACGTTCCTTTACGTAAAGAATTCCAAAAAGTTCCTCGTTGGAGAAAAACAAAAAAAGCCAGCACCACTTTAAGAGAGTTTATTCAAAAACATATGAAATCTGAAGATGTTAAAATTGGTCCATTCTTAAATAAACACCTTTGGAAACATGGAATTAAAAATCCTCCTCATCACGTTAAAATTACTGTTCAAAAAAATGAGAAAGGTGTTGTAAAAGCTGAACTCTTTGGTCATAAAATAGAAGAAGAAAAAAGTACCAAGAAAAAATCAAAATTGCAAGAAGTAGCTGAGAAAGCAGGTGTAAAGATGCCTAAGAAAACCGAAAAGAAGGCAGAGAAAAAAGAAGTAAATGAAGAAAAAGTAGAAACTAAAGAAGAAGTAAAAGAAAATAAAGAAGAACCAGTAGAAGAACCTAAAACTGAAGAATCTCCTGCACCTGAAACCACCGAAGCACCTGAAGAAAAAAAATAATTCTTTTAATTTTATCCAAAATTTTAAAAACTGTCTTAGTTAGCAATACTAAAATCTTAAAAAATGAAATCCAAACAAATCTTCACCAAAATCAAAGCCGAAGGAACCTTCGGCAATCTTCCAGAACAACGCCCAATAGAAGAACTAACCAATTATGGAATCATCAACTTAGACAAACCAGCCGGACCAACGTCTCATCAAGTTTCAGACAAGATTAAAAAAATATTCAAAGTTAAAAAAGCTGGCCATTCTGGTACATTAGATCCTCAAGTAACTGGAGTCCAACCCATTGCAATTGGAAGAGCTACCAAAATAACTCAATTTCTTCTTACTGCCCCTAAAGAATATGTGGGGATCATGCACATCCATAAATTGGTCGAACAAAATATTGTTGAAGAAACAATTAAACAGTTCATCGGGAAAATCCAACAACTTCCCCCAATAAAAAGTGCAGTCAAACGTCAAATTCGAACTAGAGAAATTTATGAATTTGAACTTTTAGAAATTAAAAAACAAGATGTCCTTTTCCGTGTCAAATGCCAAGCTGGAACATACATTAGAAAACTTTGTCATGATCTTGGTCAAGCCATGAACGTCGGAGCACACATGGCAGAACTAAGAAGGACTCAGGCTGGACCATTTACTGAAGCAGACCATCTCGCATCCCTCCCTGATGTTAAAGATGCTTATCATCTCTACAAAGAAGAAGACAACTCCAAATTTCTAAAAAAGATTCTTCAACCAATTGAAAACGCCACTGTTCATCTTCCAAAATGTTGGATCCTTGATACTACTATTACTAGCCTCACCCATGGAAGAGACCTTGCTGTTCCTGGAATCTCCAAATTAGAAAATTTCCGTAAAGACGAAACTGTTGCCATCCTCACCCTTAAAGGAGAACTTGTCGCAGTGGGAGAGGCCTTAATGTCTGGAGTAGAAATAAACACTAAAGAAAAAGGTTTAGCAATAAAAATAAGTAAAGTATTCATGGAAGCTATAGAAAATCAAGAAACTAAAAAAACACCACAAAAACAATAATAAACAACGACCAAATAATTATAATTCTATAGTCATCCCTTCCCACCCAGGATTAATTACTTTTGTTATTCCAATTTCATCTACTGCTCCTGCAGTTTCATGAATATGTCCGCACACAACTAATCTTGGAACTATTCTTTCGATGAATTTTCTAAAATCTTTATTTCCCACATGGTCTTCATTAATTTTATCTGCACTAACTCCAAAAGGTGGGCCATGGGTAACTAAAATAATTTTTTTATCTTGATACTTCCCGTACCACCCTCTAGCAACTCCTCGAAATTCAGGATCAGATTGAGAGAATCCCCCTCCACCATAACCTAAAAATACAAAATCCTCTATCTCCACTGCTTTTTTGTGGAAGAAAACAAAATTCTTAAATTCCTTCGCTTTTTTCTCCATCTCTTCTTCAGCTTCATGATTTCCATGGATTACTAGAATTTTCTTTCCGATTTTATTTAACTCTTGCATAAGATAACCCAAACTTCGTTCAAATGTAGATAAATCTCCTGCCACTACAATAAAATCTATATCATCCTTCTTTGCTCTAGAAATCAACTTCTTTAATATTTTTTTATCTTCGTGCAAATCAACAAAAGTTAAAAATTTCATTCTTTTTCTTGACCTCTAAGTCGACCAAAGATTATTCTTGGCCTTCTACTTCGGGTTGAGAATCTTTATTATCTGGTTCTGGTTGAGAATCTTCATTCTTTACTTGGCCCACCGAGTTCTCTGTTTCTTCAAGATTCTGTGTTTCTTCAGGCAAGGATTTTTCTTCTTCCTTCTTAACCTTAAGAGTAACTGCCTTTTTTGCTTGAGATTCTGGTTCTAATTTTACTACCCTAACTAATACATCTTTTACTGGACAGATTTTGCTTAATCTCTTTTTTGTTTCGATTTGGAATTTATTTCTCAATAAATTTTCCAAGAAAACATCTAAATTAGATTTATTAGCAAAATCAACTAAAGCTTCTCTAACTATCGCTCTCAAATCAGTACAAGTAGAATGGGGCACTTTAAAAGTAGTTGAAACTAAAGTTTTAATCCTAATAAGTTTACCCTCTTTAGTTCTGGTTATGAAAGATTCATCTGCTCGAGCCCCTCTTCTTTTAACCATTTTTTTAATGAAAAAAGGAACATAATTATAACCAATTCCTTCTGTTTCTAAATCGCTACCAGAAACACTTTTAACTTTTAAAGAAACATAAACATTTTGATCTCTTACACTACCAGTTAAATCTCTTAAACTTATTTTCATTTCTCTCCCGACTGCCACATTTGCCTCAGTGAGATAACTCTCTCCTATCTTTTTCTTTCCTAAGAAAGCAGGAGAATATATTGGGAACCATCTTTTCTTTTTTACTTTTATTTTAGCTGTTTTTTTTTGTGCTTTTGCCATTTTATTTTATGAACCTCATAATTGTTATTTTATATTCCTAAATCTAATTTAGATACCCAATTTGTTTTTAAATTAAGAGATTGTTTAAAAAGGTATCGGAAAAATTTTTCTCTTGTGACATCCAAAAAATCACCTTCATCAAACCTCAAAGATAATTCCTTTTTTTAATAATAAAAATCCCAAAATAAGCCCATTTCTAGCCCCATTTCAAAAAAGAATATAATAAATTGCCTTCTAATTAAGAAACCAAGCCCAAAATACCACCAGAAAGGGAAAAGAAACATATTTAAATAAGTGAATCCTCCAAATATCCATGGGAAAAAAACTAGGTGTGGAATTAGAACTTCTAGTATTAGATTCTCAATTCAGAGAAACCAATCAAGCCGATGTTTTATTGGACGCCGCTAAAAATCAAGATCTTCCTTTAGTTGGAGAATGTTCACACGCCATGGTTGAACTAAATGGCAAGCCAGGAGATACTTTTTATGTCCTTGAAGACTTCATACATAATATTTCCAAACTAAATGAATTAGCTCGTAGCTTAAATCTTTATGTCCTCCCAATAGAAACTCCTTTGGACCCAAACTTTACTCCTAAAATCAGAGATCATCCTCGCTATTCCGCTAAAAGAAAATTATTAGGAGAAGAAAGATTTACGATTAGTGGGAAAGTATTAGGATTCCATACCCATTATGAATTGGAAGAATCAGACCAAAAAAAAGTTGATCAAATTAATTTCTTAACCTTAATGGATCCTCCAGCAATCACTATTAGTGCCAGTTCTCCTAAAAAAAACCCAGATGGAAGTTTATTCAATAACTGGAGAACCTATTCATACCGTAACATAGTTCATGAAAACCTTCCCTTTCAAGGCCACTTACAACAATTCAGACAATCATATAACGAATATTTAGAACAACTCGAAGAAGAATTCTCTAGGTTCATCAACTTAAGTGCGCAACAAGAGATTGATTTCTCTTCTTGTTCAACACAGTATAATTCTATCTGGGGCCCAGTAAGAATTAACCCTGGTTACCAAACTGTAGAAATTAGAAGCCCCGGAGCTAATCCAGATTTACATCTTTTGTTCTCTCTCGCAACAATCATTAAGGGAGGATTAAGAAGAATTGCCGAGGACCCTTCTTCTGCTGAGGATAATGCTTATTTCAAACTCTTATTAAATGATGGAAATCCAGGAGAATCTTTTGAAATTCTTCAAGCCCTTAGTTATGATTCTATGCAATATGGATTAGCATCCGAGACTGTGACAAACTTTTGTCAAAACGCATACGACTTTTGTAAAGAATCATTAACTCCTAGAGAATTAGCCCTCACCCAAAACTTGGACCCCTTTATCTCTTCAAGAAAGAATATGTCCGATTATATTCATTCCCTCAAAGGTTCAACCCAAGATAAATATTCCCACCTACACGACCTATATTTGGGATCTTTAAAAACATTGAAGGGATTCTTATGAAACAGATGAATCTTGGAGCAATCCTTCGGGCCCCACTGCCACAACTAATTGCTCAAGAGAATTATTTTGGAGACTATGATCATCTTCTTTTCTTAAAAAACGTGGGTCACAAACTTACAGTTTCCAGAAAAGGAAAACACTTTGAACAGATAGCTGATAAAGAATTAGTCTTCTTCTTTGATTTTCCATTTAACTCCCAATTAGCAGAAGAGCTCAGTTCCTATGAACCTCATGTAAAATTTGTTAATCAACCCAGCGCAGTCTTAAAAACTTCAGAAAAGGATTTTGAGTTTACTCATTTTAACAAATACTTACCTCCTACTATTTTGATAAGAAACTCCTCTGAACTAGAATTAGAAGATTTTATTAAAACTCACAAAAAAGTTATTGCCAAACCCTTGGATGGCACTGGAGGAAAAGATATATTCCCTTTTGATTTATCAGATGATTCAACTGAAAACATCGCCAGAAAAGTTTCTGAACTTCACACCAATCATCATTCAGGATACCTTCTCCAAGAGTTCATTGAGAATAAAGGCGACATAAGAGTTATTTGCTACAATGGAAAAATTCTTGGCCATTTTGGAAGATATAATCCAAACCACCACACCAATAATTTAAGTAATGGTGGATTTGTTACTCGGCCAGAACTTACTAATAAAGACGCTAACACTTGTGAAGAAGTCTCTTCTTATCTCAAAGATATGGGTGTTTATTACGCTGGAATTGATCTTTTAGAATCTCGCCTTTTAGAAGTAAACGTAGCTTGTCCTGGAGGGGTTGGAGTAGTCACCCCTCGCTATGGTCGATCTGTACATGATGCTTTTAGAATGTTTGAGCAAGAAACATATTCGTTGGTTAAGCAAATTTAATAAAGAATAACTCTTCACAAATTAAGATGATTCCATATAAACAAACTACCCCATTTACAACTGCGGCATCTTCTTTATTAATAATTCTAAACCACTTCAATCCTTCAATAAAACTTACTCAAGAAAATGAATTTGATATTTGGAAAAATACTGTTAACCTCCCCACTCGAGCTTCTTCAATTTATGCCCTAGCCACTTACGCAAAACGACAAGGATTGAATCCAAAAGTAATTGTCGAAGAAAAAGAATATAATTTTCCAGATTATAGATTTTATTGTTATAAAAAAGAAGATATTCAACACGCAGCTTTTTCAGCAGAACAACATCTTAAGGAAGCAGAAAAAAATAATATTTCCATTAAAGAAAAAGAAATCTTCCTTAAAGATATTAAAAAAGAATTAAATAAAAATCATCTCGTTCTTCTTAGAATAAACACTAAACCCTTAAGAAATGAAAAAAGAAACACCTCTAATTTTATAGTTGTTCACGGTTACCAAAATGAATTCTTCAATATCATCGATCCCTTATTCGGAGCCTTATCTATTCCCGAAGAGACTATGCAAGAAGCCTTCCATACTCTCGAAACAAAAAAATATCGGGATCACCGCATGATCATTTTTGAAACTATCAAATAATTTTCATTAAATAAAATAACATTAAACTGAAACTATGTGTCGGATGATTATAGCCATTGGAGAACTTAATTTTAACCCATTAATAGACAGTCTTATCCTCATGGCCGAAGATAAAAATGAACTTCATGAACACAACAAAAATAACCAAGGAAGTTTCCTCCACAAAGAAGGTTGGGGCATTGCCTACTTAGATCAAGACCAAAATTGGATAATTGAAAAATCTCCCCTTCCAATTTACAAAGATTCAAAAATAGACCAATGTAGAAACATAAACACCAACCTTGCTATTCTTCATGTTCGCAAAGCCACTAAAGGAATTGTCTCCCTAGAAAACACTCACCCTTTCCAACAACAAGATTTTGTTTTCTGTCACAATGGGGGAATCCATGAAGAAATTCTCCACAGCCCTTCTTTTCAACCTCAAGGAAATACTGACTCAGAAAAACTCTTTTACTCATTATTAACTGAAATAAACCATCATCCTAAGATTGAAGATGCAATTAAAATAAATCTAAACAAGTATCACAATTACTCAGGGATAAATTTATTTCTAGCCAACAAAAGCCATTCTTATATTTACATCAAAAAAAATAACCTCAAAGAATATTTCCAAATGAAACTAGGAATAAATAAAAATTTCTTAATTATCAGCTCAGAAATTCTTCCCAACCTTCCTGAAACTAAATGGCAAATATTGGAACAAGATGACTTAATTACTATCAATAATCAAACCAAAGAATTCTCCATCGAAAACACATCTAACTCTCAATAACTGTTAATCCTTTAGCTATTAAAATCTTCCTCACCGAATTATTTATCTGTTCTTCAGAAATCTCTCCTCTTTCTACAGCTTCTTTAATTCTTAATATCATTTCCCAAATTTCATTGGGATCTTCGTTAAAGTTAATAATTAAATCATTTCCTGCCACCACTAGATCTACATACATATTTTCTATAGCTAAATAATAATCCTTTAAACCCAACATATTCACTTCATCACTAACTATTAATCCTTTAAACCCCTCCTTTACTCCCTTAATAACTTCTTTGGAAACAACCGAAGGATATCCCTCAGAATCGACGGCCCCAGAAACGATTATATGACTCACCATTACCATTCCTACTTCTCCTTTCTCAACTAGATAATTATAAGGATACAAATCTTCTTCTGCTATTGTCGCCACCACCAAAAATTTATGGGGATCTTTTACAACTAATGTTTTTCCGGGATAATGTTTGGCTGTAGCAATAACTCCTTCACTTTGCAAACCCAAAATATAAGCTTCTGCCAACTCACCAATTCTTTTTTCATCACCAGGAAAACTCCTACATTTCCAAATCTCATCATTCAAATCAACAACAGGGGCATAATTAACATTAAATCCCAATCCTGACAAAAACTTTCCTTCATCACTACCTTTTTCAAATGCCTCTCCAGTACTATTAATTTCACTCACTGCCACAAATTGTTTAAAATTAGCAAAAGGATTCCAACAACCCTCTAAATCCACAGTTACAAAAAAAGGTATCTCCATTTCTTCCTGAAATTTATCAATTATTTCTTTATACAGCTCTCCGTTTTGTAAAGCAAACAAATGAATTCCTCCAACTTGCATATTTTTCCAAGCATGTAAATTATGTAATCCCCCATGTACAATAACCATCTGAGCTATCTTTTGTTCCAAACTCATTGAACTTAAATCTACCACTCCATCCTTCACTTCAAATTTCTGTTGTGGGATCAACCACCCTTTTGCTTTAGCAATATTCAAAGAACCCAACACTAAAACAAGCACTATTAAAACTAAAAAAATCTTTTCACTCAAACCTCTTTTTCTTTTTTTTATTCTAATCACCACTAACTCTCTTGAACATCACCAAATAACTGATTGTTGACAATAATTGTAAGCCTTATCATTCAACCAATATTTTAACACCTTTCCTTCTCCAGTCTTACAAACCCAATCAACATCCCAATCTTCTAATCCTTCTACAACTAATTCGCAACCCAGTTGCTTTCTCACTTCCAAACAACAGGAATCAATATCTCCCCACAAAGAATAATCTTCTTTCCAATTAACTACGCAGACTGGTTCTTCTTTATCCAGGAATAATTTTGCCTGTCCTAGTGAAGGTAATTCCACTCCAAAAAGATTGATTAACAACAAAACTGCAATCAACCCCAATGAAACATTAATTATTGCCATCACTTTATCGGAAGCCATCTTTAGAAATAATGAAAAATTATATATAAAACTATCTCCTTCTAAATGAAATAAACAACATAATTGAAACAATAAAAAATAAAAAACAAGAGGTAAAAAAATGACTGTTAAAGTTTATTCTACACCTACATGTCCCTGGTGTAAAAAATTAAAAGCGTGGTTAAAAGAAAATAAAATTGCCTTCAAAGATCTCAATGTTGCTGAAGACGAAAAAGCTAGAGCGGAAATGATTGAGAAATCTGGTCAGATGGGCGTTCCTGTAACTGACATTAATGGAACAATTACTGTTGGCTTTGATGAAAAGAAACTTGAAGAATTATTAAAGAAAAAGTAATTATTTTTTTATTATTATTTTTTACTACTGTTCTATTTTTATTTTATCTGGCAGTTGATAAATTAACGAACCTTCTTGTAAATGGTAATCGATTACTAAGGCAGTTAACCCCATATCTATCACTCTCGACCTAGACCACATCGATCTTCCAGAAAGAAAATCAAAACATTCTTTATTTTTTGCTGCAGATTCGAGATATTGACACAAATCATCCCTATACAAAAATTCTTGTAAAATTCCTCTAGTTAAAGTATACTCTGGAAGTTCTTGTCTTCCGGCATATAATGATTCAATATGTTCCGAAAGATAGAAACCCATCAAGTTATCAAGAAAACCTGCCGGAATTGCGCCTTTAAACCTTTCTGAAACTTTTAATTTTGGATGTTCATCGGGTGCCGGATTTCTAAGCACACCTACATTTATCGCATCAATAAACAATTCCAAAACATCATTATCCGAATTAACATCAAATAAAACCATAAAAAATAAAAATAAAAAGAGTTTATATTAATTTCGTTAGTACAATACTTAATTCATAACTTTTTCAAAACTTCTTTTGGATCTTTTCCTTCAAAAAGTATCTCATACAAACCAGTTATCAAGGGTAACTCTAATCCAAACTTTTTCTTCAATCCAATTGCTTCCTTCAAGGTTGTTACTCCTTCAGCCACCATCGCCATTTCATCAATCACTTCTTGCAACTTTCTCCCTTGACCCACTTCTTTACCAACTTTCCGATTTCTAGAATGCTCACTATTACAAGTAACAATTAAATCTCCCACTCCTGCTAAACTCAAAAAAGTTTCTTCCTTTGCACCATAAGCAATTCCAACTTTCTTAATCTCTTCCAATCCACGAGTCATAATAAATGCTTGAGCATTATCTCCTAAGCCCATTCCATCTAACACTCCCACAAACACGGCTACAACATTCTTCAACGCCGCTGCCACTTGCACCCCAATAATATCTTCTGTCAAATCAACAACCAAGTTCTCAGATTCAATAAGCTTACCTAACTCCTCCCTGCCTTCTCCTCCAGCTAACACGATTCCCGAAAACATTTTTTTACAAACTTCTTCTGCATGAGTTGGCCCATAAAGACAATACACTTCTCCCTTGACCTTCTCACCAATAACTTCACTAAGCAATCTTAAATCAGAACCAAAACCTTTTGAACAAATAATAACTTCTTGTCCTTTCAAAAACTGAACAGATTGTTCCATTGTTTTCTCAGCATGATTTGAAGGAACCACCAACAATACTAACTCAGTCCCAGGAATAACTTCTTCCATTTTATGGGAAGCAAAGATATTCTCGGGTAACTTTGCATCTGGCAATAATCTACAAACTCTTTCTTCTTGCATTTCCTTTGCTTGTTCTTCAATAAATTCCCAGACTTTGATTTCGTGACCATTTCCAGCCAGGTGCACAGCCAAAGCTGTCCCCCAACTTCCTCCACCCAAAATTGCGATTTTCATATTTTAACAAAACCTCTTTTAGTTTAAATAAATTCTGCATCACTCTACTACAATTATTCCAGTTTTGCCTATTACTATCCCATCCACATAAGTAAATCTTCCTTTTTCAGAGAACGTCCACCTAAATTCCTCACCCTCATTCAAAAACCCACTATTAATATTAGAAATCTTCCTCATTCCTCTAATTAAAACAGCAGTATATTTCCTTGAATTTTTCCAACTCACTTCTTGTCCCACTTTAACTATTACCTCCTCTGGCTCAAAACCATCTTCAGTAACCATTATTTCCATTGGTTCAAAATTCCAAGAACTCTCTTCATTTATGTATGGTTGATATTTCAAAAAAATCTCATCTTCTTCTTTTTTTATCTCTTCATTATTTAATCTAACAAATTTACTAATCTCACAAGCATCTTCTCGACAATAATCAAAAAATGTTTCTCCTAAAACCAATTCCAAATTAACCACAAAACAAAAAACTACTATTAAACCTATAAGTATTCTTTTCAAACATCTCACCTTTCCTAACAACTCACCAAACCATTATATATAGTTAATGAAACAAAAAATATATATACTTTCTACGCTCCCACTTCTTAAAAATGAATGTAAACCTTTATGTGGTCCCCACTTGTTTGTGGTGTAAGAAGGCCAGAAATTTCCTCAAAAAGAAAAAAATTCCTTTCGAAGAACTAGATATTAATGAAGAATCCCAATATCGAGAAGAAATCTTAGAAAAAACTAGTCAAATGGCCGTCCCAGTTATCGAGATTGATGGAGAAATTATCATCGGCTACAAAGAACAAGAGATCAATGAACTAATCAAAAAAACTAAAGCAAATAACAAATTAGAAGAGGATATTTAAAATGGTAAAATACAAAGTAACCCTTTTGAAAAATGAGTGTATTATGTGTGGTGCTTGTGCCGCAATCTGTCCAGATTTCTTTGAAATGGATGAAGATAATGTTTCTCATCTCAAGAACAGTATCCAAAATGGCGACAAATGGGAATTAATTATAAATACCGAAAATGAAAAAGCAGAAATTCAAGAAGCTGTTGATGCTTGTCCAGTCGACATCATCAAAATCGAAGAAGAAAATTAATTCTAATTTTTTATCTTACTTTATGTTCTTTTCTTAATTCATTAGCATATACTACTTGATGTTGTCTCAATTTTGTTAAAATGCGATTATGTTTCTTTAATAAAGTTCTAATATCTTCTCCTGCCTCTGCATGTCTTTTGGCATGTTTGTGAACACGCCCAAAATCACTCTCTCGCTCACCTCTCTTTTTATGCTTCTCTGCATTTTTACTCAACCGTTTCAATTTCTTATTTAAAACAATCAACTCTTTAGAATGAACATACAAATATGCTGCATGATTAACCAAGCTCATAACCCTAAGAATTACTTTTAACTTTATAAAACTATTTTTTCTTCACAATAATCATACAATGATCTAATTGGAAAGGTTCCAAAGATTTAAAGTCAGCTACAATAAACTCTTTTTCCAACTCTTGGCGAATCTCATTAAAAATACCTTTTGGCTTCCGCTTCACATCAATACTTCTTGCCTTCACTGCCAATAATCCATAGCCATCTTTCTTCAAAAACATTTTACAATTTTTGATAAATATCTCTGCTTGATTTTTTTGAGCAATATCTTGGTATACAATATCTACCAAACAAACCTTGTCTACATACTCCTCTGGGTGATTTGCATTAGATAACATGGGCACCAAATTTTTCCTATTCTCCGCCAAAAATACAAAATCCCTCATTACTCGAGGCGCAGGATCTATTCCAAAAATTAATCCTTCTTCTCCCACTACATCAGAAAGATATGAACACGTATATCCATGTGAGGCTCCCAAATAAAGAATCACATCTCCTTTTCTTATCCCTATATTATGTGCTCCTTTCACAATCGCCGCCGCTAACTTACTTCGACGAGGTTCAAACTCTCGATAATCCACCCCACCATCTCTAACTACCCGTTCACTAAATGGAGTTCCCTTAACAATACTTTTAGTATAAATCCTTTTACCTTTAATCTCTTGATAAATTTCAAAGATTTGATGATTCTTAATTTTCTTACTCATTGTCCAAATTTCTCCTCTAAATCTTTCTTATATTCTAATGCTTTAAACTCTCCCTTAAAATAATCTAAACGGATACACAAAATTAATTTATCTGCCAAACTCCTAGCTACTTTCCCTCGTTCTTGTTTCTTAGCATTTTGGATAAGTGGATGATTGATTATAACTCCATATTTGGGACTCTTTGACCCGGTTTTAATATGTCTAAACAAAGCTTTCTCTGCCCCTAATAATTGTATTGTAGAAGCAGGCAACATAGCTAAATGTTTCAAACTTCTACCCAATTCAAACAATTTCGCCCCAATAGTTACTCCAGCTAAAGCGAGTAAATTTGGACAATATGTTTTCATTATTTTCTGTAAATAATCTTCATGTTTTTTTCTCAAAGAATGCAAGCTTAAAATTTCGTTACCCAGTAAAATCATCTCCCTAACATCCTCTTTACCTAAATCACTCCCCATTGTATCTTCTATTCCCAATTCTTTCATCAAATCTTTCTTGCTTCTCTCAACAATTAATTCTGTAAATTTCTCATTATCTTCTAAAGACTCCGCAAACTCCGGCAAATACCAAGAATACCATTCTCTCAAACGACGAGATAACAGATTACAAACCTTATCCAACTCAATATAATTACTTATTGCTTGTATTATTAATAGGTCTTCAGAAACAGAACTCTTAATTTTTTTTTTAGTTAATACTAAATTCTGATTATAAAACTGAGTAAAATAATCTTTCTTCTTCAAAAAAGCTAGAACTTCTCCTAATTTCTCTTCAGGAACCTTCTTCAAATCTTTATACTTTTTCTTTAATCCTTCTTCAACACTCTTTCCACTTAACTTCCCTTTCTTAAATCTAACTTCTTCTACTAAGTTAAAATTGTTATCAAAAACAAAACTTCCTACAATACTAGTAAATAAATACTTCATAATTATTCGATTTACAAAAAGATATATAAATATTCCCTGTCCTTTCGCCTTCACAACCAGCAAAGGTATGTTAATCTAATGAAAGACCAATTTATCAAAAATGACTGTCTCAAAAATTGCCTCTCTTGTTCTACAGCGTTAAAAGAAGAAAATTGGAATTCTATTTGGGAAGGAGAACACCATTATAAAACTAACACCTGCAATAATTGTGGAGAAAAATCCTGGATCAAAGTTAATTTTGATGGATCTGGAGATGATGACTGGAAACCTTTAGAACAAGAGAAAGAAGAACCAAATCTTGATGGTTTAATTGGCGCCACCAAATTAAATAAAAGTTTTGTTAGAGAGGGATAACTCTCTAAATTGAATTCTCCTCGATTTTAGAAACCTTTATAAACAACCTCTTCTCCCAAGCCATAACTTAATCGAATCATGATCACACTGCTCTTAAAGAGTAAATGAATATGGTTTTATTTGGCCTGAAAAAGTGAACATCCCCAATCTCAGATTCTGGATGTGATCTGCAATAGGCTGTTTAACACAAACAATGGAGACAAAGTATTATCATCTTTGTGACACTAAGCTTACAGAGTAAGCGCACGTGGCACATCTTTGGATGGTAACCTTTGTAAAGGTTACATGGGAAAAGCACATGCGTCAAGACGTGGAAGTATGCAGTTCTGGCCGAGAAAACGGTCCAGGCACAATCTAGCTAGAATTAGATCTTGGCCCAGTAACAATGTCGCCAAACCATTAGGGTTTATTGGTTATAAAGCGGGAATGACCCACCTTATGGCGGAAGACAACCATCCAAAATCCATTACCAAAGGTCAAGAAATTTCTCTTCCTACCACAATTATCGATTGCCCACCAATGTTTGTTTGTGGCGTTTCATTCTATAAAAAATCAATTCTTGGTTTACAAAAATCTTCTCAAATTTTTGCTGAAAAATTAAACAAAGACCTTTCTCGAAAAATTCAACTTCCTAAGAAAACAATTAATAAAATAAATGACATCACTGAATTTGCTGATCTTAGACTATTAGTACAAAGTCAACCTAAATTAACAACTACGGGAGATAAAAAACCACGATTACTTGAAATCGCTTTAGGCGGATCCAAAGAAGACAAACTTGCTTATGCTAAAGAAAAATTAGGACAAGAAATCAAAATTGAAGAAGTTTTAAACGAAGGTGATGCCTTAGATGTTCATGGAATCACTAAAGGTAAAGGATTCCAAGGAACAGTTAAGAGATTTGGAGTAATGGTCAGATCCCATAAAGCTGAAAAAACAAAACGAGGAATTGGAAACTTAGGAGCTTGGACCCCTAAAAGAGTGGATTATCGTGTTCCTCAGCCCGGAAAAATGGGTTTTCACTTAAGAACCGAATATAATAAACAAATTTTAAAAATTTCCTCTAATCCTGAAGAAGTAAACTCTAAACGTGGATTACATAAATATGGACTTATCAAATCATCTTTCCTTTTAATTAAAGGGTCAGTTCCTGGACCAAGAAAAAGAGCATTAGTCTTGATTCCTACAATTCGACCTAACAAAAAAACTCACCCTGAAGCTCCAGCTATCAGTTATATTGCTAAATGAAAATGAAATTACCACTACATGACCTAAAGAACCAGAAAAAATCTGAAGTAGAACTTCCTCTTCAATTTGAAGAAGAATATCGTCCAGATTTAATCAAAAGATCAGTGTTATCTCTACAGAGTAAATCTCGTCAGAAATACGGAGCTTCTCCCGAAGCAGGTATGCGTCATTCTGCCGAACTTAGTAGAAGAAGAAGAAAATACCGTGGTTCTTACGGATTGGGTATCTCTAGAGTAACTAGAAAAATCCTTTCTAGAAGAGGAACAAGAATGTATTGGGTAGGTGCACTTGCTCCTAGTACTGTTGGTGGTAGAAGAGCTCACCCACCTAAAGCAGAGAAAAACTGGGAACAAAAAATAAATAAAAAAGAAAATCGAAAAGCTATCCGATCTGCAATGGCTGCTACCTTAAATAAAGACTTAGTACAACAAAGAGGTCATCACTTACCAGAAAGTTATCCTTTTATTATTGATAATTCCTTAGAACAAATCTCTAAAACCAAAGAAATTAAAGAAACTTTAGAAAGCCTAGGATTTACTAAAGAACTAGAGAGATCTGCTATTAAAAAAATCCGTGCTGGAATGGGTAAACTTCGAGGAAGAAAATATCAAAAGAAAAAAGGCCCATTAATAGTTGTTGGAGAAGATTGCCCTTTAACTAAAGCTGCTAAAAATATTCCAGGGATCGAAATCGTTCGAGCAGATCAAATAAATACCCACTTACTTGCTCCAGGTACTGCTCCCGGCAGAGTCACCATTTGGACAGATAACGCAATTAAACAAATCACTGAAAAAAAATTATTCATATAACATGGCTAAAAAAACTCAAACAGAATCTGTACCAAAGGATAACTTTGACCCATACCAAATAGTCAAATATCCTTCTTCAACAGAAAAAAGTATTCGTCAGATTGAGTTTGGTAACAAATTAACTTTTGTAGTTGATTCCCAAGCAAAAAAACCGGAGATCAAACGAGCAATAGAGGAACTCTTCAAAGTTAAAGTAGTGAAAGTTAACATTCAAAATTCGCCAAAAGGAAAAAAATTAGCTTACGTTAAACTTTCTCCAGAAAGTCTAGCTTCAGATGTAAGCGCAGAATTAGGACTAATATAAAATGGGTAAAAGACTAATCTCTCAAAGACGTGGACGTGGCACCGGACCATACAAATCTCCTGGCCACCGCTTTAAAGGAAAAATTGCCCTACCTAAGGCCATTGAAACTAATGGTGAAGTTTTAGATATTATTCATTGTGCAGGTCATTCTGCCCCTTTAATCAGCGTAATTTATGATAATGATGAAAAAACCCTTACTCCTGCCCCTCAGGGAATTAAAGTAGGAGACAAAATTGAAGTAGGAAAAACAAAAGATATTAAAGCAGGTAATATTCTCGAGCTTAAAGATATTCCTGAAGGAACTTCAGTTTACAATCTTGAACTAAAACCTGGAGATGGAGGTAAGTTTTGTCGAGCTTCAGGTACCTTTGCTAAAGTTGTTGCAAAAACCTCCAAACAAATTACTATCAAACTTCCTTCAAAAAAAGAAAAACACTTTCTTCCTGCCTGCCGAGCAGTTATTGGAACTGTGGCTGGATCAGGAAGAACAGAAAAACCTTTCCTTAAGGCAGGTACAAGAATGTTCGCTAAGCGAGCTAGAAACAAACTTTACCCTCGAGTATGTGGAATATCTATGAATGCAGTTGATCACCCATTTGGTGGAACTGGATCTCACCACAAGGGTCGACCAGATCAATCATCTAGACATGATCCTCCTGGAAGAAAAGCAGGTAAAATAGCTCCTAGCAGAACTGGTAAGAAACGATAAAGGTGAAAAAATATGGCAAAAGAATTCAAATGGCAAGGACTAGCAGAAGAAGAAATTAAAAACCTTGACTTAAAGGAATTCCTAAAACTTATTCCCGCTAGAGCTAGAAGATCTCTAAAACGAGGACATACTGAAGATCAAAAAACCCTTTTAAGTAAAATTGAAAAGAATGAAAAAAATATCAAAACTCATTGTCGTAACTTAATCATAATGCCTCAGATGATTGGTCTATCTATTGGAATATATAATGGAAGAACCTTTGTCCCTCTTATAATTACTGCAGAAATGCTTGGTCATACCTTGGGAGAATTTTCCCAATCAAGAAAAAATGTATCTCACAGTGCCGCTGGTGTTGGAGCTACTAGGTCCAGTAAGGCAATTTCAGCTAGATAAACATGAAACCAAAACAAATCCTTAACCCAGAACACATCGCCAAAGCTTCAACTAGAAACGTCCCTGTTTCTACAAAGCATTGCGTAGAAATTAGTTCCCACTTAAGGTATAAAACAACTGAACTAGCAAAAAGCATCCTTGAAGAAGTTGTCGAATTAAAAAGAGCAATTCCTTTCAAAAAATTCAACAAAGACATGGGCCATAAACCAGGGATGGCTGCTGGCCGTTATCCTAAAAAAGCTGCTCAAGAAGTATTAAACTTAATTCACTCTGTAGAAGCAAATGCCCAGTTTAAGGGATTAAATACCTCTGCACTTAAAATAATCAAAATTTTAGCTAACAAAGCTTCAATCCCTGCAACTGGTGGAAGAAAGAGAACTGGAACCAAAAGAACCCATTTAGAGATTGAAGTAAAAGAAATTAAACTTAGAAAAAAAGAAAGAACTAAAAAATCAGCTACAAAAGATACTAAAGACACAAAAGTTACCAAAGAAACTCCTCAAACTCAAGAGATTAAACCAGTAGAAAATAAAATAGAAGAACTTAAAGAAGATAAGCAAGAAGAAAAAACTGAAGCAGTAGAAGAAAAAGTCGAAGAACAGCCAGTTAAAGAGACTGAAACAGAAACTCCTGTAGAAGAAGAAGTTAAAGAAGTCAAGGAAGAAACAAAAGGTGAACAGAAAAAATGATGGAAAGAGACTTCATCTCCCAGAAGATCAAAGAATTTCAGATTAAGAAACACATAGAATCTAAATTAAACCAAGTAGGACTATCTCAGATTAGACTTAAAAAGATTCCTTTAGGTGAAAAAATAATTATTTTTACTTCCCGGCCAAGTTTAATTGTTGGTTCCAAGGGAGCTAATATCAAAGATCTTACTCGTCAATTAAAAACAAAATTCAAATTAGAAAATCCACAAATTGAAATCAATGAAGTAAAAGATATCTTTTTAGACGCAAATGTTGTTGCAGAAAGAATCGTTTCTTCATTAGAAAGATTTGGATCTGCTCGATTCAAAGGCGTAGGACACAAAACTATGGATAATGTCTTGAAGGCAGGAGCAATCGGAGTAGAAATTATAATCTCTGGAAAAATCCCTGGATCTCGAGCTAAAAATTGGAGATTTTACCAAGGTTACTTAAAGAAATGTGGAGATATCTCTGTATCTGGAGTTAGATCTGCTAAGAAAAGCGCCCTATTAAAAAGTGGAATTATAGGGATAAAAGTTAGCATCATGCCACCAGACATAGAATTACCCGATAATATTGAAATCCTCAACGAACCAGTAGAAATTATTGAAGAAATTTCTATTGAAAAAGAAACAGAGAAGAAAGTAGAAAAACCAAAAAAGAAACCCGCGGCTAAAAAAAGAAAAGCAACTAAAAAGAAAACAGAAAAAGTAGAAAAAAAAGTCGAAGAACAACCAGTTAAAGAAGCTGAAAAAGAAACTCCTGTTGAAGAAAAAGTAGAAAAAGAAATCAAAGAAGAAGTTAAAGAACCAATCGAAAAGAAAGAAAGCCAACCTAAAGAAAAACAAGAGAAACCAGCAGAAGAACCTAAGGTTGAAGAAAAACCTCAAGAAGCTCCTGCTGAAAAAAAAACTGAAGATCAAACAGAAAACGCAGAAGTTCCTGCAAAAACTGAAGATAACGAGAAATCACCCGAAACACAATGAAAGCAAAAGAATTATCTAAATTGGAAGCGAACGAATTGAATGAAAAAATCAAAGAACTTCGTAGAGAATTAATTAAAGATAATGCTCAAGTTCACTCTGGTGGGTCTCCTCCAAATCCTGGAAAACTAAGACAAACCAAAAAGAATATTGCCAGGATCTTAACTATTTTAAAACAAAAAGAGGTCAAAGTTAAATAAAATCATGGCAGAAGTATGTTCACAATGCGGGTTACCTCAAGATCTTTGTATCTGCGAAGTTATCGCCCGAGAACAACAAAAAATAGAAGTCAAGATTGAACGAAGAAAATTCGGAAAAAAATACACGATCATCACTGGCATCAAAAAAGAAGCCAACATCTCAGAGATTACCAAAAAACTGAAAGTAAAACTCGCCTGCGGTGGAACAGCCAAAGGAGATCAAGTTGAACTTCAGGGCGATCACAAATCGAGAATAAAACCACTCTTGGTGGAATTGGGTTTCCCCGAAGAGACGATCGAAATTAAATGATTTCGGTTAAGAAAATAAAAACTTTCCCTCACGAATTGATTGGACAGGAAATCGAAATCATCGATTCCACAAACAAAAGTGAACTTGGTTTGCAAGGGAAAGTCGTTGATGAAACAAAAAATATTTTGACCATCTCTCATGAAGGGAATGTCAAAAAATTAATCAAAAAAAACATCACTTTCAAAATAAAATCTCTCAACTTAATAATTGAGGGAATGGCAATCACCAAAAGGCCTGAAGACAGAATCAAAGGAAAATAAGGATAACAAAATGAAAAAAGAAATATTCGGCATTAAGTCGCCAGAAAAAGAATGTACTGACAAAAACTGTCCATTTCACGGACAAATAAATGTCAAAAAAGAATTCATTAAAGGTACGATTATTAAAAGAGACATCCATGGTTCGGCAACAATCGTCTGGGAAAGATCTTATTTTATTCCTAAATATGAACGTTACGCTACTAGAAAAGCTAAACTTAGAGCTCACAACCCTCATTGCATTGATGCCCAAATCGGACAAAAAGTCCTTGCTGTTAGAAGTCGACCTTTGAGTAAAATGAAAAATCATATTATCCTTCAAGTAATTGAAGAAGAATTAAAAAAAGAAGCACCTAAAAAAACCAATAAAGGTGCTCAACCAAAGGCAATATTAAAATGAAAGCAATAAAAGCAAATATCACTCGGTCCTTACCATCTCAAGCCCGTATAATTTCCTGTGATAATTCAGGAGCTAAAATACTTAAAATTATTGCAGTTAAAGGCCATAAAACTTGCAAGGGAAGACTTCCTGCTGCAGGCGTAGGCGATTTAATTTTTGCTTCAGTTAAAAAAGGTAAATTAGATATTAGAAAAACAGTAGTTCCTGCAGTTGTTGTTCGGCAAAAAAAAGAATACCGTAGGCCTGATGGAACAAGAATAAAATTTGAAGACAATGCCGCAGTAGTCCTTAAAGATTTAAAAGGTAACCCTAAGGGAACCATCCTCAAAGGACCAGTTGCTAAAGAAGCATGTGAACGTTGGCCAGCAATTGCCAAACTTGCTACAATCATAGTATAAAAATAATAAATAAATAAAAACCAATAAAAATGTCACAACAATTTTCCACAACTTGGAACGCGAGTAAACAACCTCGTAAACAGCGTAAATATAGATATAACGCCCCATTACATACAAAACAAAAATTCCTTCAAGTTCACCTTTCCCCTGAATTAAGAAAGAAATACTCCTTAAGAAATATCCTAGTTAAAAAAGGAGATAAAATAAAAGTTCTTAGAGGACAATTCAAAAAACAAGAAGGGAAAGTAGAGAAAGTATCTTTGAAATATGAACGAGTTTTTGTAACTGGTTTAGAAAAGATCAAAAAGGACGGAACAAAAATTCCTGTTGCTTTTAACCCTTCCAATTTAATGATCCTTGAATTAAATTTAGATGACAAAAAGAGAAAACAAAAGGTAGAAACAAAGATGGATAAACCCAAAAGTAAACAACCTACTGAGGAGAAAAAATGAAGAATCACTTAAAAGCTATTGCTGTGCCTAAAACTTGGCCAATTGACAGAAAGAAGAATGTATATATCACTCGACCTAAGCCCGGTACTCATAAACTTTACTTTGGTATGCCTTTAGGTGTAATCCTTAGAGATTTCCTTCACCTTACTTCCACTATAAGAGAGGCAGGCAAACTGCTTAATAATAATGAACTTTTGGTTGATGGCAAGCGTGTAAAAGACACTCGAGCAATAGTTGGTTTATTTGATGCTATCTCTATCCCCAATACTAAACAAAACTTCAGAATCCTTTTAGATAAAAAAGGACGCCTAACTATTCATGAAATTGACGCTAAAGAAAGTAAAATTAAACCATGTAAAGTAATTAATAAAACCATCTTACCTAAAGGAAAAATACAAATTAATCTTTATGATGGAAGAAATATAACTTCAGACCAAAAATGTGCAGTGGGAGATACAGTTGTCTTTGATACTACTAAAAATACAATATCTACAGTCCTCGAACTTAAACCTGGTGTTTTAATTTTCCTTACCCAAGGTAAACACGCAGGAAATGTTGGAGAACTAGTGGAATTAAATGGAGAAAAAGCAATCTGTAAATTGAACGGTGAAAATATTGAAACCACTAAAAAATACCTATTTGTATTAGGAGAAAAAAAGCCAGTTATAAAATTAATGGAATAAAAATAGAACCATGACCGAAACAAAATCAAATTTAATGAACGAAATCAAAGTTGCCAAGATCACTCTAAATATAGGTTCTGGTAAAGAGGAAAGTCGGCTTAAGAAAGCTCTTAAGTTATTACAAAAACTTGCCCCCAATAATCCAGTTAAAACTACCGCCAAAAAAAGAATTCCAGGATGGGGTTTAAGGCCAGGATTACCTATTGGTTGCAAAGTTACTATTAGAAAAGATTGTGACGAACTAATCAAAAGATTATTCGCAGCTAAAGAAAATACTTTGCCTCGGAAAAAATTTGACTCGCAAGGAAACTTTTCCTTTGGAATCCCAGAATATATTGAAATCACTGGATTAGAATATGATCCTGAATTAAAAATAATGGGCTTAGAAGTCGCCGTTACTTTAGAAAGACCAGGATTCCGGATTAAAAAAAGAAGAAACAAACAACAAAAAATTGGTAAAAACCAATTGATCAGTCAAGAAGACGCTATCAATTTTGTTCAACAAAAATTTAACGTACAGGTAAACTAGGTGAAATATTATGACAACTTCAAACTACACTAAAGTTTTCAAACAATTGGACGCTAAACCAATAAAGAAAGCTAAATTCATAAAATTTAATCAACCTAACGAACGTTCCTGTGGCCGAGCCTTAAAACATTGCCGTAATTGTAACCGTAACGGTGCCCATATCGGTAAGTATGGCCTTAACCTTTGTCGCCAGTGTTTCCGAGAAATGGCTACAGAATTAGGATTTAAAAAATACTCATGAGGATAAAAAAATGTTAAACGACCCTTTGGCAGCAGCTTTGTCGAAAATTATGAACGCTGAAAAGTCCGGCAAGAAAGAAGTATTGATTAAACCTATCTCTAAAACCCTTAAGACGACCCTTACTATCATGAATGACCATGGATACATTGGTTCCTTTGAGGAAACTGAAGATGGTAAAGGAAATTTCCTTAAAGTCAATCTACTTGGTAATATCAATAAATGTGGAGTTATAAAACCAAGATTCTCCACCAAAAAAACCCAATTCGAAAAATGGGAAAAACGTTATCTTCCCGCTAAAGATTTTGGTTTAATCATCGTCTCTACACCCAAAGGCATTATGATTCACAATCAAGCTAAAGAAAATAGTACTGGAGGAAAACTCTTAGCATACTGTTATTAGTTTCATAAAATGAAAAACGATCTTAGAGAAGAAATTGAACTGCCCCAAGGCGTTACTGTGACTATTGGTGATCTTATCAAAGTTACTGGCCCCAAGGGAGAGGTAGAAAAAAAGTTAAGTCATCCCAGAGTAGATATTTCTCTCCAAGACAATAAAATAGTTCTCGAATCTAAAAAGGTCACTAAACGAGAAATAAAAAACCTTAACACTTTCCGCGCTCATTTAAGAAACATGGTCCAAGGAGTTCAAGAAAAATTTATCTATACTGTAAAAATTTGTTCAGGTCATTTCCCAATGAATGTTTCTGTATCTAAAAATGAATTAATAATCAAAAATTTCCTAGGAGAATCTCATCCTAGAAAACTTCCTATTAAACCAGGAGCAGAAGTAAAAATTGAAGGCACAGAAGTAATTATTTCCTCTTGCTCCAAAGAAACCGCCGGCCAAACTGCAGCCGGTATCGAACAGCTTTGCAGAATAACCAATCGTGATAATCGAATTTTCCAAGATGGTTGCTACATTATTAACAAGGCAGGAAAGGAGATCTAAAAATGGAAAAAACAAAATTAATTGAAGTTAGGAACGCAGCTAAAAAAAGAAAACCTACATTTGTAATAAAAGATACTCATAAAAAATCCAGAGTTCCTGCTCGTTGGAGAAAACCAAGAGGAAAACACTCTCCAGTTAGACAACACTATAAAGGAAAACCAAAAGTAGTTTCCACGGGATACTCCTCACCTAAGGCTGTTAAACACCTTCACTCTTCAGGATTACAAAAGATCCCAGTTAATAATAAAAAAGATCTTGAAACTATTGATCCCCTAACTCAGGGAATAGTTATCTCAAGTAATGTAGGAAATAAAAACAGAATCGAATTAATCAAAATTGCTTTAGAAAAGAAAATTAATGTTTTAAATCTAAAAGATGCTCAAAAACACCTGGATTCCTTGCTTCAAAGCTTCCAAGAAAGAAAGAAAACCCAAGAAAGTAAACAAGTAGAAAAATCTAAAATAGAAGCAGACAAGAAAAAAGAAGCTGAAGAAAAAACTAAAAGGGAAGCAGAAGAGAAGAAAAAAGAAAACAGTGAAAAAAACCAAGAAGAAAAAATAGAGAAAAAAGAAGCAGAAAAGAAAGAATTCGATAAAACTCTAACTAAAAAACAATAGGATCAAAATGAAAAACAAAAAAGCATTAGCATCAAGAATCTTGAAAACATCACCTAAAAAAATCAAATTCACAGCTGATGCTCTCGAAGAAATTAAAAAAGCAATTACTGGATCAGACATCCGGGGATTAATCGCAATCAAAAAGATTACCAAATCCAAAGCCCCTCACCAATCTAGAGTAAGAGCTAGAAAAATAGCTGAACAAAAGAAAAAAGGAAGACAAAAGGGCCATGGAAGTAAAAAAGGAAAGAAATTTTCTCAGATCACCAAAAAAGAAAGATGGATGACTAAAGTAAGAACTCAGAGAAAGTTTATTAAAGAACTCAAGGAAAACCAACTCATCATAGCTAAAAATTATCGTCTATTGTACTCCCGAGTTAAAAGCGGTTACTTTAGAAACAAAAGACATATTAAACTTTACATTCAAGAAAATAACTTAATTACGAAAAATGAGAAATAAACCAAAAGTATTACCATTTAAAAGAAGAAGAGAAGGTAAAACTAATTACAAAAAGCGTCTAAGGCTTTTGCTTTCCAAAAAACCTCGTCTAGTTATTAGAATGACCAATCAAAGAATAATTGCTCAGTTAGTTGAATTCCAGAACACCGGCGACTTAGTTAAAGTAGGAGTAGATTCTTATCAACTAAAAAATTATGGTTGGAATTTTTCTTTAAAGAACATGCCTGCAGCTTACTTGACTGGATACTTAATCGCTAAAAAGGCATTAGCAAGTAATATCTCTCAAGCCATCTTAGATACTGGAAACAAAAGTGTGATTAAAGGCAATAAATTGTTTGCTTTCTTAAAAGGTGCAGTGGATGGTGGATTAGAAATTCCTCATTCAGAAGACCTTTATCCTAGTGAAGAAAAAATCAGTGGACAACACATTGGTGATTATGCTACAAAAATTAAAGAAAATACCGAAGTTTATCAAAGAATATTTTCTAATTATCTAAAAAATAAACTTGATCCCACCAAAATGGCGGAACAATTTAAGAAAACTAAAGAACAATTGGAACAATTAAAATAAAATGGCTAAAACTAATCCTCAAAATAAAAAAGGAAGATTCAATCGTCGAGACTCAAATAGATCTAGAGCTCCTGAAGAAAGAGTTGACCCTAGAGAAAATTGGAAACCAAAAACACAACTGGGCCACCAAGTTAAAGATGGAACTGTTGTTGATATAAATGAAATTTTTGATAGTGGTGAAAGAATCCTAGAAGCAGAAATTGTAGAGGTCATTTTACCAGACCTTAAATCTGACTTACTCTTAATTGGACAAGCTAAAGGTAAATTTGGTGGCGGGCAAAGAAGAATATTTAGACAAACTCAAAAGAAAACTAGAGAAGGAAATAAAATTAAATTTACTACTTGTGCTTTAGTTGGAAATGAAAATGGTTATTTTGGAGTATCTTTTGGAAAAAGCAAAGAAACTGTTCCTGCCCGAGACAAATCTATTAGAAAAGCCAAACTAGGCCTTACTAAGATTAGAAGGGGATGCGGATCTTGGGCCTGTAATTGTGGAACTCCTCATTCAATACCATTCACAATCGAAGGAAAATGTGGATCTACCATCGTTAAACTTATGCCTGCTCCAAAAGGTAATGGTCTTTGTGTAGAAAAAGAATGTGCAAAAATTCTTAAGCTAGCTGGTATTAAAGATGTATTAAGTAAAACCAAAGGTCAAACCAAAACTAAAGTTAATCTCATCAAAGCCTTACTTCAAGCCCTTTCTAAATTAGGAGAAACCAAAATTAAACCAGACCATATTGCTAAGTTAGGTTTAGTTGAAGGTCACCTTAAGGAAGTTGAAAGAGAAGAAGTAGAAGAAATCAAGGAAGATAAAAAAGATAAAAAAGAAAAATAAACTGATTATCAAACCAAAATGACAGAAGAAAAAACCTCAGAACCAAAAACAGAAACTAAAGAACCTGCGACAACTAGCGACAATAGTAAAAATAAGTTTGCGGCAGTTTTGGTTAGGGGACGTATTAACATACCTCAACCACTTAAAGATACTTTAGATATGCTTAAACTTCGGCGTAAAAACCACTGTGCAATAGTAGAAAATAATCCAGTTAATTTAGGAATGCTCAAAAAAGTTAAAGATTATATTACTTGGGGCGAAGTTTCTGAAGAAACAACCAAAGAACTCTTTGAAAAAAGAGGAGAAGAATACGCTGGACCTGAACAAGATCCTAAAGGGAAGATTGATTACTCCCGTAAATTTACTAAATATAATAACAAAAAATACAAAAAAAGATTTTGTCTTAGTCCTCCTAGAAAAGGATTTGGTAGAAAAGGAATTAAATTTCCTTTTACATTAGGAGGGGCTCTTGGTTACAGGGGAGATAAAATCAATGACTTGATTAAAAGAATGATCGAGTAATTAAAAACATAAGATAATAAAAATAATAATAAAATCCTAAAAAAAAATGGTTACTACTAAAAACAAAAAAGTTACTAAGTACCGAGCCCACACCACTCACGGCGGAGGTCATCGAAAAAAACGTCGTGGCGCAGGTAACCGTGGAGGTCGAGGTATGGCCGGTAGTGGAAAAAGAGCTTGTCAAAAGAAACAAAAGCATAGAAAATCATTTGGTGGCAAAGGATTCCATTCACATTGCCCAAGAACCATTAAATCCATTCACCTTGGTGACCTAACAAAATTAATTATTAAAACTTCAGATTCTGAAGCTATTCAGAAAAAAGGTGATATCTATCAAGTAGATTTACTTAAATTAGGTTACCAAAAATTAATTGGTACTGGCAGTACTTCATTAAAGTTAGAAGTAAATGTTTCTGCTTTCACTAAAAAAGCAGAAGAAAAGATTGCTGCCGCTGGAGGAAAGATTGTTTATTCTAAGAATGAAGCTGTCAAAGTTAAGACCGAATCTTCCCCAGACCAAGAAAAATCAGAGGAATAAGCAATAAAATGTCTCTTTTGGACACTATTATCAATAATCTACCTGAAGTACGTGGCCCTAAGCAGAAACGTCTTTCTTTTAAAGAAAAATTAAAGTGGACCTTAATTATTTTGGTTCTTTTCTTTGTAATGGGTTTGGTTCCCCTATTTGGTTTAGGAGAAAACGCCCTTCAACAATTCGAATTTTTATCTATTATCTTAGGAGCAAGTTTTGGAAGTATTCTTTCATTAGGAATTGGTCCTATCGTTACCTCATCTATTGTACTCCAACTCTTAGTTGGTACTGGTATTCTTAATTTAGATATGACTTCCACTCCCGGTCGTCAACGTTTTCAAGGAATGCAAAAAATTTTAGCAGTGTTCTTTATTATCTTTGAGGCAGCAATCTATATTTTAATGGGTGGACTCGCTCCATCTCCAGCATTAGCAGGAACACCACTTTTTGCCCAAATGCAAATGATTTTAATCTTCCAATTATTCTTGGGAGGAATACTCATTTTATTCATGGACGAAGTTATCAGTAAATGGGGCTTTGGTTCTGGAGTAAGTTTATTTATTGCCGCAGGAGTAGCCCAACAGATATTTATCCGTGCTTTTAATTTTCTTCCTGCGCCAAACCAACCAGAACTTGCTGCTGGTGCAATCCCTGCCTTGTTCCAATCACTTTCGACGGGAAACCTCACTAATGCAGGGTTACAATTAGCCGCCTTAATTTCCACCATACTGGTATTTATGATCTGTGTATATGGTCAGTCTATTAAAGCAGAGATTCCATTAAGCTTTGGTAAAGTCCGAGGTTATGGAATGAGATGGCCATTAAACTTTTTTTATACCTCTAATATCCCAGTTATCCTAGTTGCCGCCCTTATGGCTAACATTCAGCTATTCGCTCGTCTTCTTGAACGTTGGGGTCATCCTATTTTCGGAACCTTTTCAGGAAACTCTCCAATTTCTGGATTAGTCTATTGGATTAATTCTCCTGATGTAGTTCAAAACATCATCAAAGGTAGTTTTAGTTTAACTCAATTAGGTCAAGCTGCGATCTATGTCTCCCTTATGGTTGGTGGAGCAATAATCTTTAGTATCTTCTGGATGCAGACTGCTAATATGGATGCTAGAAGTCAAGCCAAACAAATCCTTTCTTCAGGATTACAAATTCCCGGATTTAGAAGAGATGAACGAGTTTTAGAAAAAATCTTAAGTAGATATATTTGGCCATTAACCATTGTTGGTGGGGCATCTGTAGGTTTATTAGCTGCTTTGGCAGATTTGACCGGAGCCTTATCTAGAGGAACTGGTATCTTACTTGCAGTTATGATCATCTATAAACTTTACGAAGAAATTGCCAAACAACACATGATGGATATGCATCCATCTATGCGTAAGTTCATGGAATAATTATTTAATATTCCCTAAACCATAACAATTATAAATAAACACAAACAAAGCATAACCAAACAAAATGTCATTTTTAGATACCTTATTAAATCCAGTATTTGATCCTTTACTAAAGGCCACTGGACCTTTTTTATCAATTCTAATTATTTCTTTACTTATCTCTGTAGTCATCACTTTTGTATACAAATGGGTGACTAATCAGACCCTTATGAAATCTCTTAAAGAAAAACAAAAAGAATTTCAACAAAAAATCAAAGGTCTTAGGGATAATCCTGGCGAGATGATGAAAGTACAAAAAGAAGCCATGAAAGTAAACATGGACTATATGAAACAATCCTTTAAACCCACTTTAATCACTATGATTCCAGTCTTAATAATTTTTGGTTGGATGGCTGCTCATTTAGCTTTTGAACCAATCTTTCCCGGAGAACAATTTAGTGTTACTGCTGAATTTGAACCGGGCACTACAGATTACGCAGAATTAATTGTGGGAGAAGAACTTCAACTCCTCTCAGATAGTCAACAAAAAATTGAAGAAAGCGTCACTTGGAAACTTACAGGTTCTCCAGGAGATCATATTTTGGAATTAAAACATGCTGACCAAGCTTATACTAAAAAAGTACATGTAGGTACAGATTTTAATTTGGCTGAGCAGATAACTCCATTTGAAGACTCCTCAATAAAATTGATTAAAATTGATTACAAAAAGTTAAAACCTCTTGGTCCAACATTTACCATTCCTGTAATTAAATGGCAACCTGGATGGCTTGGAATTTACATTATATTTTCTATTGTATTTAGTATGGGTTTAAGAAAAATTTTAAAAATTTATTAATTCTAAACTCATCAAAATTACCCAAACCTTTATAAATAATCTTCTTAACAAGATCTTAAATCCCTTGAGGATTGATCTGAAGGCAACTTAGATCAGAAATGATATTTCTGAGTTGCTTATAAAATAAATAAAAATAAACAAACTAGACGAGGTTAAAAAATGCCCAGAGGAATGTATAAATCCGGAAGATTAAGAAAAATCTTTGTCAAGACACCTGGTGGAGAATCCACCATCCATTATAGACAAAGAAAACCATCCAAAGCAATCTGCGCTGATTGTAAAAAACAACTTGCTGGAGTCCCTAGAGAACTCCCAGGAAAGTTAACCAAAATACCTAAAACGGCCAGAAGGCCAGACCGACCATATGGTGGAGTTCTTTGTTCTACCTGTATGAGAAAAAAACTACTACAACAAGTGAGGGAAGAAAAATGAGCCTATTCACTATTGGAAGATTATGTGTAAAGTTAGCTGGAAGAGACGCAGGAAAAAAGTGTGTAGTTGTAGAAGAAATTGACAATACTTTTGTTCTTGTTGATGGAAACGTGCGTAGAAAAAGAGTTAACACTAAACACTTAGAACCATTAAAAGAAACCTTAGATCTTAAAGCTAAAGCTTCTCATGAACAAGTTAAAGCAGCTTTCGAAACATTAGGCCTATCTGTTTGGGACAAGAAATCAAAACAGTCTACTGAAAGACCTAGAAGAATAAGAGCTATTAAAGAAAAAGTTGCCGAAGCAAAAAAAGAAGCAAAAGTTAAGAAAGAGAAAAAAACAGAAGCTACTTCTAAGGAAACTCCAACTAAAGGAATCGAAGCTACAGTGACTAAAGAAACTGAAACTGAAGAGAAGCCAGAAACTGAAAAACCTGAAGAAACATCTGAGAACCAAGAAGTTACAGAACAACAATAAACTTTTTCTTATTTCTTTTATTTTTATTTAATAAAAAAATAAAATAAAAAATAGATTACATAGGAAAGCTTTTTGAAATCCATCCAAAAAACAAAATCGCCAACCCTAAAAAGATTGCCCCAAAAAGAACTGTTGGAACTAAAACTGCCGCCACACTTCTTGCCAAACTCAACTTCTGTCGTTCACTTAATCCAATTACCTGTAAGATTACAGAATAAATTGAAGCCAGCCAACCCAAAAGAGGAATTGAAGATAATACTCCTGGTGCAGAACCATAAGCCATAGCCTTAAACGTTTCTTTATATTCTTTTATTCCACCAAAAGCCCTAACAAATAAATGTATGACTCCTGCCCCCACAAACATCATTCCCCAAGATAAAAAAATCATCACAACAACTGTTAATATTCCTAATAATAGTCCAACCAAGATTCCTACGCCGCCAAACAATGAACTCACCAAAGAGAATCCCCCACTTGGAATTAACCAAAACCCCATCACTATTGCGACCAGTAACCAAGAAATTGTTTGTAACTTCAAATAAAATATTGAAGGTTCTCTCAACCCCATTTTATTAGGCAGTTTAGAGAAAAATACTTTTGGGTCTAAGATCACTGTTTTCCATGTTTTAAAAAATCCCATTTTTAATTCACCTCATTATATTGGGGTGTCAACTTTAATAAATTTTGTCTTCACTCCAAACTTCTCCTTCACTAACTTCTGCAAGATCTTAACTCCCACAGTTTCAGTGGCATAATGTCCACCTACAATTAAACTTAATCCTAAATCTCTTGCTCGATTGTAATCTCCTAACTTAATTTCACCAACAATAAAACAATCTAGTCCTTCCTTAACAGCTTCACCAATAAACTCTCCGGCCCCTCCCGAAACAACCCCTATGGTTTTAATTTTCTTTTTCCCAAAATTATAAATTTTACAATCTGCCCCTAATTCTTTATCTAAAACCCTCTTTATCCAACTTAAACTCTTAACGTTAGCAAACTCTCCCTTATAACCCACCTTACTAGAACCATAACGACCAAATTTTCTTCTCTTCCCTAACCTCAAGAGCTCACATAAACCAATATTATTTCCATATTTGTAATGTGCATCTAAAGGCAAATGAACAGCATACAAAGACATTCCTGTTTTCTTCACTGCTTCCGCTCTCAATTTATTTACTTTTCTTTCTTTATCAAGTTTCCACTTAATCCCATGATGAACAACTAACAAATCCACCTTCTCTCGACTAGCTTTCTTAAACGTGGGCAAGTTAGCATCCACTGCAAAACCTACATTCTTAATCTCTTTTCTCCCTTTAACTTGCAATCCATTTTTAGAATAATCTTTTAATTTACTTGTATCCAATTCGCGATTCAAGAAACCAACTACTTCTTTTACTTTTACCATTGTATTAAAATTTATTCAAATTATTTAACTAATGAAAAAATCTTTCTTAAATCCAACTCTAATGCTGCAAGTGGCATAGCTAAACCCCAATTATCCAAAACCTGCGGAGAAACCTCTCCAATGATTCCCACTTCTTCCTTGCCAACATAAACATTCCCAGCCCTACCTGAAATAAAAGAACCATGCTCTACTTCATTAATACTATATTCCAAACCAATAAAAGAAAACACCCCATCTAACACTTGCTTAATCTGAGTAAAATCTATTTTTTCTTCACATAACCCACAAACTAGTTTCTCAACATTTCTTGATTTAACATCGGCTTTCTTATCCGGATGAACCACAATCCCCACTTCAAAAACATTATGAGGATATTCTTTATTTCTATTAGCAACCAATGATTTTATCACCTCAGGAATCAACCAGGACCTCACCATACTCAACCCCTTATCTTCAGTATTTTTACCTAAGGCCACATGTTCACTTTCTTTAATATCCATCTTAACATATTGATCTTGGTGATTAGTTAACGCAAAAGTTTTAACTTCCACCAAACCTCTTCCCACCAAAAGATTACAAAGATCTTCAACAAAAATATTAAATGGTAACCTTTCTCCGATAGTAGAAACATTTGGCAAAGTTGGTTTTATATTATTGTATCCATAAGCCCTAGCTACATCATCAGCAATATCAACTTCATGCCAAACATCTGTTCTCACTGAAGGAATCTCTACAGTCACCCCTTCACCCTTAACAGTTGATACATTATATTGCATCTTTGGAAGAAATTTCACCAAATCTTTTGTTTTAAGATTTAATCCAATTAATTTATTAACAAGATTAGCAGTAATTTTTCTTTTCCCTTTTTTCAGATTAGGACAATTTACAGATTTCTTTCCATCCTTAATCTCCACAGAAAAAATCTTTCCTCCCCAATCATTAAACATTGTCGCCAATATGTTCATCACATCATCCAATGCTTCTTCACTCGGACCAGTACACTCAACAAAAATATCCTCAGTCTCTGAATCTATTTTCCCCAATCTAGCCGAATTTATTATTGGGGGCATAGATAAAACTTCGCTATTATTATCTATTTGCAATGGAAACTTATCACTTCCTTCTAACAAATGTGCATAATCTCTTCCAGTTGGATGTCTCTGAAGAATCTTCATTCCACTTAACTCTTCTCTCATCCCTAAGGGAACAAAATTGATTAACTCTGGCTTTTTAGCACAATAAGTAACTGGAAAATTAATTTTACTTAAATCATAAACTCCAATCGCAACCTTCTTTCTTTTCCTTCCATAAGTATCATGGAGTTTTTCTTGAATCCACATTAAAGATTTTATATTCTCATCATCAAAATCTACACCCTTAACTACAAAAGATCGCGTAAACGGACGATACTTCTTCACCGAAGAATCAATCTTATGAACATATTTACTTTTATTAATTTTAATTTCTTCATATTTTTTAACAAATCCTTTGTAACTATTAATTGCCCTAGCCAATCCTTCAGGAGTAATCAAATCTACTCTTTCTGCAGTTATCTCTATCTTAATTTCATCACCTTCAACTTCATCAAGCTCCATCCCAAGATCTACTAAAGTTTCTTCTAGTTCTTCCAAAGAAATTTTCTTCTTTACTAATCCTTGTAATTTTTTAAAGCTAGTATCTACAATTACCATTTTACAAAATCTTAACCCTCTTATGTCTTCTAATCCAATCCAGATCAACTTCTGGACCAAACAACTCCTTAAGTTTACTTTTCCCAGTTAACAATGCTGCAATTCTTGAAGAACCCATCCCCCAAGCAATTACAGATTTTTTAATTCCATAAGGAGCCAAAGCTTCTGGTCTAAAGATTCCCGAATTGATTAATGCATACCACTTCCCCAATTTCTCATTATAATAATGAGCCTCCATACTAGGTTCAGTATACGGATTAAAAGTGGGCTTAAACTTTATTTTTGTTATTCCTAGTTTGGCATAAAACTCTTTTACAAAACCCATCAAATCTGCTAAATTTAAATCATCGCCCATGATAAACCCTTCTGCCTGCCCAAACTCTGGTAAATGAGTTGCATCAGTCGCTTCATTTCTAAAATTGTCTGCAATATAAAAATACTTACAATCGCAATTTAATTTCTTTTCATAAAAATATCTAAATGTCGTAGCAGTACTATGTTGCCTTAAAATTAACTTTTTAGCTGCTCCTTGATCCCACAATTTAGTATGTCCTGTAGATCCAGTACCGCCACCATTTTCATGAGCGGCCTTAACTTTAGAAACAAACTTCGCATCAGGCAAATTTCCATCTTGGTCTAAATAAAAAGTATCTTGGGCTTCCCTCATAGGATGATCTTGAGCAATCCACATTGAATCCATCCCCCAAAAAGCTGTTTCTACCCATGGTCCTTCCATTTCTTTAAAACCCATTTCTAAAAAAGAATCTCTAATAATATTCAAAGCTTCATTGTATGGATGTCTTCTTCCTCCCTGAACCTTAGGAACATTAACTTCTACATCATAAGCCCTAAAATTTTTACCCTTCCAACTCCCTGTTTTCAACATCCCGGGAGTTAATCTATTAACTACATCTTCTCCTAAGTCTTTCTTGACTAACCGCTTTCCAAGTGCAGTCAACATCACAGAAACACTTCTTTCCTCTTCAACCTTCAATAAATTCTTTCTCTTCTTCAACTCATCAAAAGCAAATTTATCAATATCTTTAATAGAATCAAAATCAATAGATTTCTCTTTCTTAAATCTCCGTAAAAACTGTTCTTCTAAACTTCCTTCTTTTAACAGTTTATCTCCTTGTGGCCCCATTTTAAAGATTAACTGTCCTTCTTTCTGAACATCAATTGCTACTTTCCGTTTCAATAATCCAATACAAGCATTAATCTCTTCCTTACTTAACCCAGATTTTTTAGCCACTTCATCTAAATTAATGAACTTATCACCCAATACTGAAAGAAATTTCCTCTCGGGCAATCCCTCTTTAAGATATTTCTTTCCATTTTTATCTAAAACTACAACTTTCTTTTTCTCACTATCAATTTTCAAAACTTCTTTGTTCTCTAACCATTGTAATGCTCGCATAACTTCTACTTCTTTCAACTTAGCAGCCTTAACAATTCTAGAAAGCTCACTCTCCTTCTTCAACACCGGTAGAACAGTTCTCTCTAAGGGATGAAGCTTAGACACCAAAGATTTAAGTTCCATCTCCCAATAGAACCAATCATCATTTATAAAATTAACTTACTCTGCTCAAGATCCAACACATTTAAGATAGAAAACAATGATATCGGCAAACTTTGATAATGCTCTTCTTATAGGAATCGCGTGAATTCTGTCTAAAGGACTAGTTAGAACTTTTACTTTGTGTAAACCCACTTCTTCAACTCCTGCGGTTTGTTTGTTCAAAAACCAACTGGGATATCCTCCAGGCAATGATGTTAATTCTTTTAGAAAGTTTTCGGGACCAGTTCCACCCATACCCATTCTAGCATCGACAGAAAATGCTCCTGAATAGACAATCCCCTTTGGTCCAACTGCAGATTGTAATGTCATCTGCCCCAGATGGAGGTTCATTCCAGTAGCAGAATATTCATCCAAGATCAAAACATTTTTCCCCAAGAGTTCCTTCTTTTGTCTTGGTGAATAAAACTCACCATGTTCTCTAATAAATTTTAACTTCACTCTTCTGCTTTTAGGGATCCGATTAATCACCCATGCCACCACTAACCCCAAGATTCTTGCACTTCTATCTAAAGCGTAAATAAAATCGATTTTTTTGTTGTTTACTACCCTAACTACTCGACTCGAAAAAATCACCAGTGCCCAAATTTCCATCAAAGTGATATGGTTGTAAATCTTTGATTTTATTATCTTTTTAATAGTCTTACTGATAGTGTCCCAAGATGGGCTTACTTTTGGATGAGCATATAATTTTTGGAACAAAAGTAATATCTCTCGTACTTCTCTCATTCTCCCTCTGTCTATTTGGCCCAGAGAATGGCCACCCTTAATTAACTGGTAAGTCAAATCCACCAAATCTCCTATTTCCTGTCTAGCAATTAATAAAAACTTCTTTTCTCCTTCATCCCGAGAGTACTTTAATTTGGCAGATATTTCTTTTTCCAATGCTGTTTGAATTCCTTCTTTTAATCTTTTTTTTGTTCCAGAGTGTTTGAAAGTAAGTTTATCCAACAAAGATAATAATGCAAGAATATCTTCTTCAGCTTCTTTGGCTTCTTTATCCAGTTCATCCCAATTAATATCTTCTTCTTTTAATTCTTTTCCAAACGTTCCCGTCATTCGTGATAATTTTTTTGCCAACCTATTTCCATATAACTCTAAATGTTCTCGTAGTTTTTTCTTAGGAACATCACTAAATGCAATAACCAAATTATTCTCATAACCCATTTCTTCCAAGTTTTTTAATAATTCATGAAGAAGCTTGTCTTGGATTCGTTCTTCTACCCAGAGTCCCCTCCGACTAAATCCCCCTCTTAAAATGCTTTTGAGTTCAGCAACAGCAGCTTGGTTGATTGCCTCAACTTTTTTTGGATCTTTTTCTTTATCTGTATTTATTTTTCTTATTTTAAGAAGTTGTAAAACAATCTTTAGATCCTTGTGTTGTTTAAGCAAGTAATCCCTATCTTCCATAACTGGTAATATTTTCTCCATTTGAAATAAAATAAAGTTAATCTATTTAAACTTTTTTCACAAGTAAAATAAATAAATTAAAAGAAGAAAAAATAAAAACAAGAATTACGCCTTGTTCCAAATTGCATTAAA
>Ga0233429_1000881_pt1 | contig 41456 bp, 44 predicted proteins | sample SI_118_April2016_3_FD_179879 | JGI IMG/M metagenome (GOLD analysis project Ga0233429, IMG submission 179879) | Seawater microbial communities from Saanich Inlet, British Columbia, Canada - SI_118_April2016_135_MG | ecosystem: Environmental > Aquatic > Marine > Inlet | place: Canada: British...
AAGCAGTGACCTTCCTCCAAAAGGACAAGCTCATCATCGGGAACCTCGTCGATGCTGACTGACTTTTTCTTTCTTTTCGCCAGGGCGTGGTCATTGGGGCAGGCGAAGGGATGTCCCCTATTGGCGACGTTACTGTTCATATTTCCTGCCACTCCCGCGCCCAGAACATGGGGCAGAAGGGTGCCGAAATGCTACGTGAAATTCCTGACACCAAAGTCACTGTGATTGAACGTTGCTCCGGTCACGGCGGCTTGTGGGGCGTGATGAAGGGTAATTTTGAGACCGCCTTGAAGGTCGGCAAGTCGGTAGCTCGCACTGTCGCCAAGGCCCCGAGCGAACATGTGGTATCGGAATGTCCGCTGGCCCGCGATCACATCCTGCAGGGCGTTGAAATTCTGGAAGACGGCAAAAAGCCTGAGGTTAGTCAATCACAACATCCGATAGAATTGATGGCTAAGGCATATAGAATCTAGCTAATCGGCGTGGTGTCGGCGAGCATATCGCCGGCACCTTTTCGATATAACGGGGTTGGTCTAACTTGTATGAGTTATTCAACAATAGCCGTATAGTTGTGATACCTTAATTTGCATCTCAATGCGGTATAACATGTTGATATTATATGATTATATTTCATTTAAGCATTTTGTGAGCGCATATTTTATATTTATTTTAATTAAAATATAGACCATGTTATTGAAATGGTTATTATGTTTCTTACCGTGCTGGAGGCCTGCAAGTCGGGTGAAGTGAGCGTGGTCTAAACCTTATATTTAATAAATGGGAAGTTACATCATGAAAAAGTCAATTATGTCTTTGGTTGCCGTTGGTCTGCTGGCCATACCGGCTGCGGCACTACGTGATTGTCAGCACCCCAATAGAAGCAGGCGAAGTTACGCACGATAATACCTCGCCTTGTGCGGGTTTTTTGTGTGTTGTCCATAATCATAAATAGAAATAGGGCTGGTCATTCTTATTAGGATATGCTAATAAAGCATTTCATAATATAATATCCTTTCATATCCGGGCATTGCAGATCTGATTAAAAAATATTTTGTTGATCCACCCATGAGGGAAAACGGGAATTTATAGGGAAACATGGTTATGGCTAATGATTTAACGAAGATCTCGGGAATTGGCGCCGCCGCTGCGGCAAGCCTGTCCAAGGCTGGTTTTACCACTGTTGAAATGGTTGCCAATGCGACCCCCGAAGCGCTCGGAAAGGTCAATGGATTTGGCGCTGACCGTGCCGCCCGCGTCATTGCTGATGCGAAAAAGCTGACCGGTCAGAATAAAGCCAGCACCGCCAGCGCCCCGAAGGCCCCCTTAAAAAGCAAGCCCGCCGCGACCACCTCTGGTACTGCGGCTACTACAAAAAAGGGCAACATGCGTAAATCGCTGGCGTTTGCTTCACTCGCCGTCGCTGCTGTTGTGGTGCTGGGCTACATTATCGTTAACCCCTCCATCCTGAATGGTCCTCATTTTGCCCCTGATGTGAACGCCCAGACGATGGCGCCCCAGACCACAGTTCAGGCGAATGTGCAAAGCCGCCCCGTTTCGGCCCAACGCTCGATGGTTCCTGAATGGGTAAGCAAACAGCGCGCCGAGGCGGAAAAGTACATCGCCGAATCCCGCAAGCGCTTCGATGAACGTCGCAAAGCGATGCCAACCCCGCGCGAAGAACCCGAGTGGGTGAAAAAGCAGCGCGCCGAAGCCGAAAAATATCGCGCCGAATCCCAGAAGCGCTACGAAGAACTGCGCAAGGCCGGCTTCAAGCCGCAACCGGAACCCGAGTGGGTCGCCAAACAACGCGCCGAGGCCGCGAAGTATCGTGCCGAAGCACAGAAACGTTACGAAGAACTGCGCAAGGCCGGCTTCAAGCCGCAGCCTGAGCCAGAGTGGGTCGCCAAACAACGCGCCGAAGCGCAGAAAAGGTTCGCGGGTCAGGCTCCCCGTGGCTATGGCGTCCCATACGGTGCGCCACCTCGTCCGGCATATGGCGCTCCATATGGTTACTACGCGCCGCAAGCGCCCCGGTAAGTAACGTATTGAATCTAGCGGGTTAATCCCGTTCTGGGTATGGAGCATTCCCCACTCCACAATCCATCTTTCCAGGGGGAAATAACAAAGTACGAAGTACAAGGAGTACGAAAGATGAATGCAAGCAAACTGTTAAAGGTTCTGGCGATCGCCGGTATCATTGGCGCCGGTTCTCTCGCTGCAAGCGAAGCTTCCGCTTGGGGTTGGGGTAACGGCCCGTGGAACAACGGTTGGGGCAATAGTGGCCCGTGGAATAACGGTTGGGGCAACAACGGTTGGGGCAACAACAACGGTTGGGGCAACAACAACTGGGGCAACAATGGCTGGGGCAATGGCTTCGGCGATGGTAGCGGCAATGGTAGCGGCAGTGGTGATTTCTCCATGAACTTCGGCGGCAGCGGCAGTGGTAGTGGTAACAACGCCTTCAACGGCTACAACGGCTACAACGGCAATAACGGTTACAACGGATACAACGGTTATGGTGCTCCGTATGGTAACCGTGCTCCGTACGGTTATGGTGCTCCGGCTCCTTATGGCGCTCCGGCTCCGTATGGTTACGCTCCGGCTCCTGGTCAGGCTCCGGCTCCCGTTCCGGCTCCGACCCGCTAAGTCAGCGAATATATGGGAAGCACTGCATCGGCGGCGCTTCCCATTTTCGTTTTTTCTGTGTCATCGGACCCGAAGGTTCGAAATCGTTTTCTCAAACAATGCTGAATGCGCTGTTTGTCTTTTCGGGCAACTCAATTAAGCCATGCGACTCAATAAACGTTCTTTTTTTGCCGCTACTTTCACCTCGTGTCTGTTGATTCTCAATTCATCCATTCCTGCAACGCAGGCCGCTGACTCGTTGTCAGTTGACCTGACGAAGGAACATCACTGCCTTGCCTTGAATATTTACTGGGAGGCAAGGTCCGAGCCCATACAGGGACAGCAAGCGGTTGCTGCCGTGACCCTGAACAGGGTGCGCAACAGCAAATTCCCGGACAACATCTGCAAGGTCATCAAGCAGGGTGGCGAGAGACGCAACAGATGTCAGTTCTCGTGGTGGTGTGATGGAAAAAACGACAAACCGAAAGACATGGATGCCTGGGCCAATGCCCAGAAAGTTGCTCTGACGACTCTGACGTCGTCGCAGGAAGACCCGACCGACGGTGCCCTGTTCTATCACGCAACCTATGTTAAGCCGGATTGGGGTCGTTCAATGACCCGCACAACAAAGATTGGCAGACACTTGTTCTTTACCGATCCGAGCATGTCCGACACAACCAAGGTTGCACCCGACAATACCCCGACAACGGTTAAGGTCGGGCGGCATCTTTTATCCTTTATAAAATAATCCTGATCCCGGCAGTCCTTTCATCGGGTAGGACCTGAGGATCACCTGCGCTGTCGCAACGTGCGGTTCAGATAGCCCCTGTAAAAGATCACGGCGCTTTGACCGTTGGCCGAAACGTCGAAAATTCTCCATCCGGCCTTATCCTTGTAAAACCTAAAATTCAGAGACATCGGTGGTGCGTTCTGACGTTGAATACGTACAGGCACGACCATTTCCCCCCGGCTGTTGCCGCCATGGGCGCTCAGCACGTCAATCCTGGCAGCCCGATAATCGGCAATGTATTCGGTCAGCCGAACGAGAAGGTTTTGCCGCAGCATGGCCTTGGCCTGATTGCGATCAGCCGGGCTAATTCTTCGCCATGTCGGGCCAAGGGACGATTGGGTCATGTAGGTGAAATTAAAGTACGGTGCAATCCTGTCTTCGACAAAACGGGCCAGATCGTTCGGGGTGGTGCGCTTGTTGCGCGCTAGATAGGTGCGTATTTCGATGATACCCTGACGTAATACGCCAGACGGACCTTTGGCAGGCCGTTGCAAATTCCTGTAATTCTGTCCGTATGGATTGGGCATGCTACCGGCGTAGCCAGCGTATGGCGGTGCGTATTGGCTTTGGGCCATAGCCGTCGATACGGTCATCAACAGGACACTCAGTGCGACAATGTATCTCATGTATTTGGTGCCTTTTCAGGGGTTATAAAATCAATATTCAGGTTGATCGCAACCTGTTCGCTATCGACGATGAAAATCGACAAAGGACTGTCTGTGTTCACTTAAACAATTCTCCTCAACCGCTAAGTTATAAAGCTGTTGTCCCTAAGGAACTGATACAAATCCTTGGAAAAGTTCATTCCCTTGCGCAGGATCGTCGTGCCTTTCGGCAGTGCCTCGAATTTTTGTTCAGAAGGGTCAGATGCCGTTACCAGCAAAAATCTGGAATGGAATGTCGTCTCGATGCTGTTGAAAATGTTCGCCAGTTCGATACCCGACAGTCGCCCCACGACCATGCTGGAAATAATAATGTCCGGTTTATGAGTGATCGCAAGATCAATGGCTGAAATTCCCGTTTCGGCGATGACCACCTTGAATCCGAATGATGACAGTTCTCGACCGATGATTTTTCGCTGGATGCCTTTTGGCATCAGGAATAGAAGCCGAATATCCTGACCCCTTAATGATTTCGATGCGGTTTCCCTGCCAAACAGCGGCAGGCTGTGAATGATTTCGGCGGTCTTGTCGTCGCCTGGGTCGATACCGGAGTCCAGAATTTCGCGAATTCTGTCGATATACAGTTGAATATCTTGCAGGGTTTCGGTGCGCGGGTCCGCGCTTGTTTCGATGTAGTCTTCTGAAGCGTGAGCAAGCAGGCTGACTGAACTGAAGCCAAAACTGGTGCCAAGGCCCTTGACGCTGTGAATGTTGCGTTTCACATCCAGAATAACGTCTTCGATTTTTCTGTGGCCCGATATTCCCAGTGCAAGGGTTTCCTCGACGTTATCAAGCCGGTCTTCACAACTTTCAATGAATTCTTGGCGCATATCGGCAAGAATCATATCAAGCTCTGCATCAGCCATCTTTTGCCCTTTCAAAACTGCAACGTCAGTATGGACCATAAAGTAATATAATTCTGAATCAAAAATGCCATGCGTACAGATTCCCTTCGGCACAATGAACACTTCCCAAGGGGGCAGGGCGTGCTTAAATAATCAGTGATGCCCAGGCCATCCACGAAATTGACGATGTTCTGGATAATACATATCTGTAAGGCTGCGTTCATATTGAATGCAGATGATAGGGACCGGATTATAGTCCATTCACTTTTATCGTTTGGGGGCAAAGAGTGAGCAGCAAGGCTCTCGACATTTTGGTCGTCGATGACGACTCTATAAATATAAAATTTCTAACAGCGGTTCTAGCCAGCGTCGCCAAACAGACGGGGGTGGATATCAATGCTGTTTCCGCGGCCAGTGGCCAAGAAGCACTTGCGATCGTAGAATCGAATACCCCGGACATGATCTTGCTCGACGTCATGATGCCCGGTATGGATGGCTATGAAGTTTGCGAGAAGCTGAAAGCCAACCCGGTGACAGCCGATATTCAGATTGTCTTTGCCACCGCCATGGACAAGGAAGACGAAAGGGCCCGTGGTCTTGGCATGGGGGCGATCGATTACATTCGCAAGCCCTTCGAACCGGACACTGTGGTCAAGACCCTCGTTCAACTGATCAAGCCGGGGGCAACAATCAACGCGTCTGTGCAGAACACCAGGGCCGCAGACGATTTTCCGTACCAGTTGCCCGGCATTGATATCGAAGACGGCCTTATGCGCATGCAAGGCAACGCCAAACTGTTTAAGCAGGTTCTGATTGAATTTCGCGATTCCAAGGCCAATGCCGGGACCGAACTTCGCAAGGCCCTGGCCAGAAATGACAAAGAGAATGTTGCAAAGCTGGCCCATAGTCTGAAAGGGGTCGCCGGTAACGTTGGCGCGATAGACCTGAATCAGGCGGCGGCAAATCTGGAAGGTGCGGTCAAGGAAGACCGGGACCCGGAATTGTTGCCCTTGTGCGCGGTTCTGATCCAGAACCTGAACCAGATTATGGACACATTAAGCCAGTTAAAAAGCGGCGCGTCATCGCCGGCGGACGACGCATCAACAGACAGGCCACAGCCGGTCGATATGGAACGCACGCCACTGCTACTTGAGGCCTTGCGCGGACGGCTGGAAAGTAATGATATGGGCGCAGACGAACTGATAGGCCCAATCAAGGCGCTGTTAATTGGCAGTGAATATGCCAATGAAATCGAACGACTTGAAGCATGTGTGGAGAGACTCGATTTTCCAGGCGCGCTTGAAAAGCTCAACGCGATAACGGAATCGATAAGTCATTAACTCGAAGGTTTTTTTAAACATGTCAGACACATCTTCCAAACCGAAAGTTCTTATCGTTGATGACGAGACCATCAATATTCAATTTATTGGCAATGTGTTGCGTGACTATGCGGACGTGATTTTTGCGACAAACGGCAAAGATGCCCTGATGATTGCGAAAGCCAACAGCCCCGATATCATCCTGCTGGATATAGTGATGCCGGACATGGACGGTTACGAAGTATGTAAAAAACTGAAAGAAGATTCTGATACGGGCCATATTCCGATAATTTTCGTCACGGCCGAGAGCTCTTCTGAAGACGAAGCCCGCGGGTTAAGCCTGGGGGCCATTGATTTCGTCACCAAACCATTTAATCCGGATGTTCTGACCGCTAAAGTCAAAAATAATCTTGAACAACAAAGAAGCAGACCGCCCAGAGGTCGCAGGGCCTCGGATTCCACACAAGCGCCAGCAGAAAAACCTGGATCGTCAACAATGATTGCGGCTGGCGTTATCGCTGGCGCTCTGATTGTCGCGGGCGTCGTTGGTTATAAATTCATGGGTGGGGCGGGAACCGACACACCGGAAACCGCGCAATCGTCATCTATAAAGACACCGGCTCCCACATCAGAAGCATCAACATCGTCAACAAAGCCGACGCCTGAAGAAGACGGGGACGCCGTCGAAATGTCGAGGGTTGTATGGGCGAAGACTTCAAAATGCGACACTTTGCCCCAGGTTGCATGGTGGAAAAACCAGACCCACGTGAAAGTCGCCCTTTACGTTAACCGTCGTCACAAGGGGGATTGGGATGTTTATGCAGACAAGTGGTCTTCGCAACACGTTAAGCTGCAAAACATCTATGCCAAGGGCTCTGTGGCGATTGTTCCAGGCGGCAGAAGGCTGGCTGGCAAAGAATTATATGAATACATCCAGAAAGTCAGGCAACGGGTCGAGGTTATCGGCTGCCTTTCCAAAGAGGCCGCATCAAACAAGTAACCTTCAGTGCTTTTCCTTGTCCCGGATGAATTCAACATACTTCATGTCGTCTTCCAGAATATGAAATTCGAGCCAGTTTTTCAGGAACGACAGCAGTTCCAGTCCAAGGTCATTTTCCACGCCCTGAAGCTTGTCATTCTGGAACCGTTGATACAGGGCAAGCACCTCATCCTTCAGGTCTTCATGGTCTTGATGGTGTCCGGCTTGACCCGGGTATCCTACTTTTTCCAACAGCTCTTCTTCGCGCCGAAAGTGATTTTCCGTGTAATCCATAAGCATTCTGAATGCCGGTTCCATTGCCGCTTTTGAATCTGTGCTCATGTAGGCTTCATGGAATTGTTCAATCAGGTCGAACAGCATCTTGTGATCGTGATCGATTTCACGAATACCGGTCAGAAGTTTTTCATTCCATGTGACAAAAGTCATGGCTGGGCCTTCCTTAGCTCATCGCAGGGTTAATTTTGTAAAACCCGCTTAATCCGGGAATGAGTTGAAAATGATCCGACACATTCAGAACCGTTTCTGCACTGCCGAGAACAAGAATGCCATCCGGGGGCATTTGGCGGCTGATGCGTTCGAGAATTTGTCGCTTGGTTTCAACTTCGAAGTAGATCAGGACGTTTCGGCAAAAAACAATATCGAATTTTCCAAGGCTCTCGAAACTGCTCAGTAAGTTCAGTTTCTTATACCGGATCATTGATTTGAGTTCGGAGTTAATCATCCAGTATTTTTCTTCTTTATGAAGGTATTTAATCAGCAGTTGAGCGGGCAGGCCTCGCTGCACTTCGAACTGGGAGTAATTTCCCGCTTCGGCACGTTTAAGGGCCTCGCCGGAAACATCGGTGCCGAGAATTGACAGTCTCCAATCATTCAGTTGCGCGCCATACTCTTTCAGAAGCATAGCGATTGAGTACGGCTCTTGACCCGTTGAGGCGGCGGCGCACCATATTCTAAGAGATTTCGCACTTTTCCTTCGTTCTATGAGTTGCGGCAAAATGTCCTTTCGAATTGCGTCGAACGGTTTGTTGTCGCGGAAAAAGAAGGTCTCGTTGGTGGTCATGGCATCAAGGACATCGTCCATGAGGCTTTCATGGTCTCCAAGACTGCCGCGACCGCCTTTCATGGCGGCGACAAGACCGGTTATGTCATCAAGATCATGCTGGCGCGCCAGGGGAAGCAGACGGCTTTCAACCAGATAGGTTTTATCATCAGTGAGGGAGATGCCGGATTTCTTCTTCAGAAAGTCGGCGACAAAACTAAAATCTTCAGGGCTCAAAGGATTAAGGTCCGTATTCCCGATGGCTGCGACGTATACATGAAAGGAACACGTTAGACTTAAACAAACCTGACATGTGATTTATTAGGCAGATAGCCTTCATCTTTCGGGCTAAAGTATCTCTTCGCCCCTGGAACTCCTATCAACGACTGAAAGACGTCAATTGACCCCGGAAGAATCGACATTAAGCAAGCTGTATAAAATTATGGCCTTAACCAAGTCCGACAAACCCGGCGAGGCGCTTGCCGCCTTTCAGTCGGCGAAACGGTTGTTGGACAGTTTGGGCATGTCGTTTGAAGATATAATCATTCAGCATTTCGATGATAAGGGAATGTCCCCGCGAGACGAGGTTGCATCCCTCAAGCAGCAAAAGGCCTCCCTGCAACGTCAAGTTAGCGAGCAGGCGCGCGAGTTGAAAAAGCATAAAGCGGCGATGAAGGACTTGCTCAATCAGGTTTGGGAATTGCGCGATGGGGGAGCATCGGGCGCCGAAAACAATGCGACACCGACACCGGAAACGACCATTCAGGAAACCTATCGACCGAATTTGTCCGCCTAGGCGAAGTTTTTAGAAAATTCCAGCAAGGCTTCCCTGTTTCCAAATTTCTCAACCCACGCCGTGGCGAGGCTCAGCCCTTGTTTCATGTCTTGCTGGTCGATTTCCTTCATCAACAAGGTCAGGTTTTTTTCTGCCTGTTGATCGCCTTCAGATGCGGCGATGGTCCACCACATAAAGGCAGAGCAGGGGTCCTTTGGTGCCGGTTTGCCCACATAGCACAACATGCCAAGATTGAACTGTGCCTGAACCAGTCCTTTCTGAGCGGCCATTTCATACCACCTTTTGGCTTGCTTGATCTGTGCGGTCTTTCCCTGACCCATCCGGTGCATCTGGGCAAGATTGTATTGGGCGCCGGTGTGTCCCTGTTCAGCCGCCTTTTGGTAATATTCAGCGGCTTTTTCGATGTCCCTGGAAACTCCCGTTCCGTCAAAATACTGCAACCCCAAGGCATAGAGTGACTCCGCATGTCCCAGTCTGCTGGCAAGGTTAAAATATTCTGCCGCCTTGCCTGCATCCTGTGGCGTACCCAGTCCATGACGGAGCATATGCCCTGTTTTATATTGCGCCTGAACGTCGCCCTGGTCGGCTGACAGGCGATACCATTTTAATGCGGCCTCAAGGTCTTGGGGAACGCCTTTGGCAAATTCACACATGGCCCCAAGCGTATATTGCGCTTTGCTGTGTCCTTGCTCTGCTGTGTGTCGATACCATTCCAGCGCTGCGGTTTCATCCATGACGTCCGGTTCGTTGGCCAACAGGCCGGCCAGGGAATACTGGGCCTCTAGGTGCCCTTGCTCGGCGGCCATGCCGTACCATTTGACGGCCACGGCAATATCTTTTTCCTGTCGGGAGGAATCGGAAAAAATATCCCCGAGAGCATTCTGGGAATCGGGGTTACCTTCGTTGGCGGCGGCAAGCAGAAGCTTCATCGATGGATTGACCGGTCTGTTAAAGAGTGAATGAAAACAGTACCCTGTTTGGGGTGGTGATGGAATTGTGATGGTTGTGTCGCGTCGTCAAAATATGCTTTTAAAAAAACCGGGAAGTATCTGAATACCATGCCAGAAATTTATGTTGATGCCGATGCCTGCCCGGTCAAGGACGAAGTCCTGAAGGTTGCCGAACGTCACGGGCTGAAAACCTGGCTTGTCAGCGATGGCGGCATTCGCCCGCATCCAAGCCCACTGGTCGAGATTGTCGTCGTTACCCAGGGAGCCGACGCCGCCGATGACTGGATCGCCGATAACATCCTGTCAGGCGACATAACTGTGACCAATGATATCCCGCTGGCTGACCGTTGTTTGAAAAAGGGAGCAATGGCGATACGACCCGATGGCAAGGTGTTTACCGATGATTCCATCGGCATGGCGCTGGCGACCCGCGACTTGATGGCGGGGTTGCGCGAAACAGGGGCGGTTACGGGCGGTCCGGCACCATTTTCAAAACAGGACAGGTCGCGCTTCCTGCAAGCCCTGGACACGGCCATCCAGGCGGCGCGTTAAGCCGTTCCTGCCTTGCCCCGCCTGTGCCGGGTCCTATAATCGTCCATGAAAATGCAAAAGGAATTGCAGAATTCCCACAGACCAGGAGATGATTATTGTTCTATGAAGCCGACAAGCCCCATGGCCTGCCACACGACCCGTTGAAGTCCTGTGTCGCGCCCAGACCGATAGGCTGGATTTCAACCATCAGCGCCGACGGCATCGCCAATCTTGCGCCGTACAGCTTCTTTAACGGCATTTCGGTAGCGCCGTTTGCGGTGATGTTCGCATCCAACGGTCCCCAGCCCCATGGTCCCAAGGACACCATCACCAATGTTGAGGAAACCGGAGAGTTTGTCGTCAACATGGCGACCTGGGATTTACGTGAAAAGGTCAACCTGACCTCGGCACCGCTGTTACCGGAGGTGGATGAATTCGTTCATGCCGGGTTAACAACGAAGCCATCGAAAATGGTCAAGCCACCAAGGGTAGGGGAGTCACCGATACATTTGGAATGTGTTTACATGCAAACGGTTGATTTGCCGTCTGATAACCCCGAATTCCGAAACGCGATGGTGCTGGGGCGTGTCGTTGGTGTTCATATTGCCGATGACATGCTGACAGACGGTCTTGTCGATACGGCGAAACTCAGGCCACTGTCTCGTATGGGGTATATGGAATATGCCGTCATCGACGATGTTTTCACCATGGCCCGCCCCGAGTAAAGGTTGGTGAAAATACCCAAATAAAAACCCCCTGCCGGTAAGGCAAGGGGTTCTCAAACGCTTTTCGCTTAATCTCGCGCGGATCCGCTACACAGGCCTCCCGTCCTTGTAGCTGTCCGGCTTTAATCAAGAATAGCGAGATTTTCCGCGGAAGATTTTCCGTTCTGGCCGGGGACGAGTTCAAACTCGACCTTTTGACCATCGTTAAGCGTTGTCAGTCCGGCGCGTTGTACGGCGGAAATATGCACGAATGCATCCTGTCCACCCTCGCTCGGCTCAATAAAACCAAACCCTTTTGTAGGGTTAAACCATTTCACAGTTCCTGTCGGCATGTCTTCCTGTTCCCCAAGTCCTAATTTGCTTCCTGTGCTTTTTTTTAATCAGCTTCAGGAATGAAGGCAATTACCTTAGCCGAACGAGTCTGGTCGATCTAGTACTTTAATGTGTTTTTTCAAAGGCTAGTGCGCCAAATCATACTGCAGCAAAATTTCCACGAAGGTGAAAACAAGGGTGGATTCAGGGGATGTAATTGTCACGCAGGCCATATTTCTGAAATCCGCCCCACTGGATGTTGTGGTAAGAGTGCTGGGGGGCGCCCGGGGTTGCCTCTCCGGTGCATGTCGCCATCAGCTCGCAGCCAAGATCAAGGGCGTTCGCTACGGCCTTGGCCATGGTTGTTCGCTCGGCGGCCTCGATACGAAGGCTTTTCTCGGTCGGTTGAGCCATGATTTCTCCCCTTTAAGCACCTTGGAGCGATGTTAACCGGCATTGACCAAAGAGGAAGAATTTATCAGTGATGTATATTAGAACTTCCAAATGTCCGTTTCTCTGGCTATGTTAGCCACGTTCGCTGGCAATGGTTCTGCTGCGGACAAGCGAAATAAAAAATTTATCTATTAGCATCAAATAGTTAAATGAGACTGAGGCTGGGGCGGCATCTACTCATTTCAGCTTAAAGGTCATTTGGATAGTAATTGAGAAGGGGACGTCCGTGTCTACGAAACATCCGATTATCGCGGTTACAGGCTCGTCAGGTGCCGGAACAAGCACAGTCAAGGACGCGTTCGAACACGTTTTTCTGCGTGAAAGCATTAATCCTGCCGTTATCGAAGGCGACAGCTTTCACCGTTATAACAGGGCAGAGATGAAAGATGCGATGGCCGAGGCGGAAGGCCTGGGCAATATGAATTTCAGCCACTTCGGCAGTGACGCCAACCTGTTTTCGGAACTGGAAGGCCTGTTCAAGACCTATGGCGAGACCGGTGGCGGAAAGCGCCGCCTGTACCTTCACAGCGAAGAAGAAGCCGAGCCGTACGAAGGCCTGATCCCGGGCCAGTTCACCCCGTGGCAGGACATTCCCAGCGGTACCGACCTGATGTTCTACGAAGGTCTGCACGGCTGTGTCGTTTCCGAAGAGATCAACATGGCGCAGTACGTGGACCTGAAAATCGGCGTTGTTCCGGTCATTAACCTGGAATGGATTCAGAAAATTCATCGCGATACATCGCAGCGCGGTTATTCCGAAGAAGCGGTGATGGATACCATTCTTCGCCGTATGCACGATTACGTGCACTACATCATTCCGCAGTTCAAAAGCACGGACATCAACTTCCAGCGCGTACCGATCGTAGATACGTCGGATCCGATTATTGCCCGCGATATTCCGACGCCCGATGAAAGCCTGGTGGTTATCCGCTTCCGGGACCCCGATGACTTTGGCGTCGACTTCCCGTATCTGCTGAGCATGCTGCATGATTCATGGATGTCGCGGCGCAACTCGATTGTTGTTCCCGGCGGCAAGATGGGGCTGGCGATGGAATTGATCCTGACGCCGATTATTCGCAACATGCTGAATAACAAGAAATAGGCCGGGGGGGTTGTCAAAAAACCATCCCATCGTTGCCATCGCAAGGCCGTCAGGCGCAGCCACGCCGATGGTGCGCGATGCGTTTGCCCACATGTTCAGGCGCGAAAAGATCATCCCGGCCCTTGTCGAAGGCGAGAGCTTCCACCGTTACAGCCGCTCAGATATGAAGCAGGCGATGCAGGAGTCACTCGACGCTGGCAATCCGCACTTCAGCCACTTTGGGCCCGATGCCAATCTGTTCGGTGACCTTGAGGAATTGTTCGAGTCCTACGGCGAGAACGGCACCGGGAAAACCCGCCATTACCTGCATAATGAAGCCGATGCAGCGCGCTACAACAGCCCGGACATGAAACCCGGTGAGTTTACCGAGTGGCAGGACCTGCCGTCCGGAACCGACATGTTGTTCTATGAAGGCCTTCATGGCTGCGCCATTTCCGATGGCGTCAACCTGGCCAGACATGTAGATCTGAAGATCGGTCTGGTGCCGGTGATCAATCTTGAATGGATTCAGAAAATCCATCGCGACATCGGGGAACGTGGCTATTCGGAAGATGACGTTGTCGATACCATTCTCAGGCGCATGCATGATTACGTTCATTATCTGATTCCGCAGTTTGCAAACACCGACATTAATTTCCAGATGGTCCCCGTGGTCGATACCTCGGACCCAACCTTTGCCAGGAATGTGCCGACTCTGGATGAATGCGTCGTCGTTATTCGTTTCTGCGACCCAGAAGGGATGGAAATCGACTTCCCGCTCCTGCTCGACAAGATCAAGAATTCGAAAATGAGCCGACGAAATTCCATCGTCGTTCCCGGTGGCAAACTGGGTCAGGCCATTGAGTTGATCATGACGCCCATATTCCGTCGTTTGATGGATGGGCGCGGATAACTCTTCTCAATAAAAAAACGCGACGCCCACCGAAGGACGCCGCGTTTTAAAACTCATCATAAAAACAGGCTACGGACGAATATAGGTCCAGCCCTGTTCCTGACGTTCCGACAGGTGAACGACACCAGAGGCAACGACCTCGGCATTATCAACCAGCGGCACGTCCTTCTTGGACTTCTTCTTCATCTTTTTCATGGTGTTGCCACAAGCCTTGAAGGCGATGTTATCGAAGTTCTGCTCGAACGACGTGACACGTTTCTCGACCGGAGACTTGCCCTTGATCAGCATGTTCAGGCCGGGGCCGTATGCAACGATGTCGATCAGGACTTCTTCGCCCTTTTCCTTGTAATAGGCATCGACGTTTGCTGCGTTGTTAAGCGCGATGTTCATCTTGGCTTTATCATTGTCATCAACGTGGATGACGATCTTGTGAACTCCATCATCTTTCGTTGCACATGCTGAAAGCGATGCTGTCATGCCACCGACGGCGAGCACAATGGCTAGCATTTTGAGGGCCTTTTTAAACATATCGATTATTCTCCTGTTAGGTTGTATTGAGACGCTATCAAATGGCTGTTGTCACGGTCGAATAACATTTGCTTGATGGGCTCAACCGTTGACGTTGATCTTGATTTCCTTTGTGAATTCAATGCCTTCATCGTCTGTCCATGTGAGCTTCATGGGCCCGCTTTTCCCGGCGACGACATAGAAGGCAAGATACGGGTTGGCCGAAATGGCCGGGTGCCAGATGGACTTCATAACCTCGCTACCGTCATAAACGGCGGTGAACTTGTTGATGATCTTGCGGGGATAATTCTTGCCGGTTTTCTTGTCCTTGCGCTGACCACTTTCCATCCGGTGGGTGACCAGTGTCTTGACCTCGAAAATGTCGCCCTTGTTTATTTTCTTGGGTGCCCGGACGCGGGGTTTGATGTTCTGTTTTGCCATGATGTTATCCTCTAGCCGCCGCAGCCGCCGATGGTGACCTTGATCATTTTTCGTCCGACATAAACATCGCCGTTGTTCATCTCGGCAAAAGCAACGACGTTCTGAGTCCTGAGCAGTCGTATTCTTAACGAGACCTGCGCCTTGCCGTTCTGGGGTCCAAGGAAATAACTGGCGACATCAGGAAGCGGGTTGCCGTCGGTAAAAACATGTATCGCCTTGACGTAATCATCAGTTGTCATCGGGCTTTCGACTGAAATCTTGGTCGAAACGGAGCTGCCGTTCTCGGCAATTTCAGGTAGCACCAGCGAAACGCGTCCCTGCTTTTGTTCCTTCTCGCCGATGATTTTCTTGATTTGCTCTTGAACACTATCGGGCGTCGCCTCTGCATCTTGCGGGCTGGTCAGCAGGACTGCCGAGCCGGCCCCGGCGGCTTTCAGGAAATCACGGCGATGCATTTTTCTCGTCGCGATGGTCTTGTCGTGCATGGATCATCTCCGTCAGGAGTTGAGAAAGAGCTTAAGCAAATCAGCCCCGACACCAGATGTTCGGGACTGATAAGCTTCAAGCATTCTTGCCCTTGTCAGGACTTGGGTTACGGCTTGATGTAGGTGTAACCCTGGGCCTGCAAGTGGGCCAGTTCGGCAACGCCGGACGGCACGATATCTTCATCGAAGACTTCATACAGTTCGTCGGCACCGACCTTTTTACCCTTCAGGGTATTTGCACACACCTGGAAGGTGACGTTTTGCGATTTCAGACTGGAAATGGCCGTCTGCAACTTGCCAGCCGCCTTGGCGTTCTTCAGCATGTGATAGCCGTTGCCGTGAACGACGACTTTGAGGTCGAGATTCTCAGCACCGACGGCGTTGATGTGATTCTGCACGTTGCGCATGGCCCCTTTGTATTTTTTGTCGTCTTTACCGCCGGGATAATTGATGTGGTAAACGACTTTCTGCTTGGCGTAGCGACTTTCCTGCTTCGGTGCGCAGGCAGATGTGAAGGCGATGGCTGCTATCATCAGTGCCGCGAAAGACGCGGTGATGGCTTTACGAATACGCATTTTAGTTTCTCCCCTAACTCTTACGAATTTCGATTAAGTCTTAAAAAGGGAGGCGTCCCTATAACTACCTCCCACTAGTGGAGTCAGGTATAGTCGAAGCAAGGAACAGGGGAAATTGGGGGGAACCCTTACGCATGCATGGGAATGCCCCACCAAAGGGGGGCGATGTTGGCTAGTCCCCGTCGATGATCATTACCATTTTTACCAATTCTGCCAATGACTTGGCCTGCATTTTGCCCATGACTTTTGCGCGGTGTGCCTCGACGGTTTTTTCACTGATTCCCATCGTATGGGCGATCCGCTTGTTAGCTTCACCGACCGAGATTAGTTCAAGCACCTCTTTCTCTCGCGGCGTCAGGGTATTTGCCCGGGCTTGTGCCTCTGCCTGATGGGTCATCTCGCGACTCGATTGCAGACTGGCGGCGACGGCCTTGTTGATCATGTCGAGTAGCAACTGGTCGTTGAATGGCTTTTCGACAAAATCGAAGGCTCCCGCCTTCATCGCCCTGACAGCCGTTTGCACATCACCATGACCGGTAATGACGATGACAGGCAGGTCACAACCGCGGCGGTTCAATTCGTCCTGTAATTCAAGCCCGCTTAAACCCGGCATCCGGATGTCGGTCACCAGACAGCCGGTCTGATTGGGGCGGCACTGGCTCAGGAAGTCTCCTCCAGAGGCATAAGCCTTGACGTTCAGGTCAACGGACGAGGCCAACCACTGCAGCGACTCACGCACCGCGTCATCGTCATCGACAATGAATACGATGGGATCGCTTTGTTCGTCGTGGGCGTCAGCAGAATTCATTTATATCTTCCTCTTCTTCAATAGCACCAACTGCAGGAAGAGTGAAGCTGAGCACAGCACCCGCATCATTTGAATCGCTGGCGCGCAACTTGCCACCATGAAACTCGACGATGGAACGGCTGATCGAAAGGCCAAGCCCCAAACCGCCTTGTTTCGACGTCACAAAGGGGTCAAACATGCTTTCCGCACCAACGCCGGGCAGTCCGGGTCCGGTATCAGTGAAGGTCAAGCAAATATCCCCCTTGTCTGTAAGGGTAGAGCCAACGGTCAGTCGACGTTCGCCGCTGGGGCTGTCCATCATTGCTTCAAGGGCGTTACGGACCAGATTCAGGATCACTTGTTCGACCTGAACGACATCTATTTCTACATCGGGCAGGTCCTTCTCCAGATTTGTCTCGACCGTAATGTCATGACGCTGGGCTTCGGACTTGATGTATTCCAGCGATTCAAGAACGACCTGATTGATGCTGGTGGTAACTCTATCAAGCTGTTCCTTGCGTACAAAGGTTCGAATCCGCTTGATGACCTCGCCGGCGCGTGTCGCTTGTGTCGCGACCTGTTCGAGCGCACCCAGCAATTCCTTTTGATCACTATTTCCCCGGTGAATGCGCCGGATGCAACCGCGTGCATAATTGGAAATGGCCGACAAGGGTTGATTGATTTCGTGGGCAAATCCAGAAGCCATTTCACCCAGCGTGTTAAGCCGATGAACATGGGCCAGTTCAGCACGGCGCAGGTGGGCGTCTTCTTCGGCCAGTCGCCGGACACTTATTTGGCGTTCCAGTTCTTCGTTTGTCTGCGACAGTTCACGGGTGCGTCGGGCGACCAGCACCTCGATCCATGTTGCCCAGCCAACGGTCAGAAGCAAAACGACGACAGCCAGAACGATCCAGTGACCGTGCTGTTTAAGAAGATCGGTAAAGGTGATTTCACCAAGGTCCTCATACGGTCCGATGCGCAGGACCTTGAACAATTCATGCACCGGTTGATAATCCAGCGGAACCGTCCAGCCGCCGTATCCAGCACTAATGGCGGCGGCACCCTCGGTCGGCATTCTAAGCAGGGCAATGGCGACGTCTTGCGCCAGCTTTTCAGGCGTTTCCTTCATTCGGGCGAATGGCCATTCCGGATACAGGCGTGTGCTGACGGCAAAGGGAAAGCCGGGATAGCTTTGCCGGTTTAGAATTCGGAAGTCGCTCATCTTCAGCGAGCCTTCCTGCTCCATGGTTTCCAGGGTGTTGGTCCGGAAGGTCGCGGCGTCGACCTCGCTGTTGAGCACGGCAAAGGCCGCGTTGTCCTGCGGAAATCCACTGAATTTTAATTCCGAAAAATCCTCAAACGGGTCTATGCCGTTTTCCTGCAGTTCCCGCCAGGCCATCTGGAAGCCACCGAAACCTTTTGGCTTGATGGCCATGAAAGATTTCCCTTTCAGATCTTTCAGGTTTTGAATATCGGTGCGATCGGCGCGGGTGAAAATCACGGCACCAAAAACATTTCCGGCCTTGTTCTTGCTTTGGGTGCGCAGGGTGGCGATGCGGGTAATGCCAAAGCGGTCTTCCAGGTCAACGTAATTGCCGGTATTGGTCAACACGAAGTCCAACTGGTTATTGGCGACCGCTATTTTCATGTCGTCGAGGGATAACGGCACGATCTGGAACTTGTATCCGTAAATGGTGCGACCCAGATAATTTGCCGTCGGGGTCCAGCGCCGGATTGCGGCATCAATCCCGCGAAAAGCCAGGACACCAATTTTGACCGGCTTGTCTTCGATAATTTTAGTGGATTGCGCATACGCAGGGGGTTGTGGGGCTGCCAGACAACCCCAAGAAAACAGTAACAAGGCACAGACGCCGCGTATTAGTTTGCTATGATACACACAGATATCATCGCCCGGTTGCGATTTCTGTCAACGGTTGTCTGGGGGCACCATGAACAGCGGACCAAAACTGATGGTCCATTTTTCGGATGGTTCGCTATCTGAATTTGTTGTCGAGAACCTGATCGCGGCTGCCATTGCCAGGCACCTGGCGGCGTCGCAGGTTGTTGGTGCATTCCGTTTATCAAGCCCGGAACGCGCCTTCGTCGTTGACTGCAATCCTTATATTGGAACCGGGTTTGGCGTTGATCCAGATGCCCCGGCGACGCTTTTAATCGACTGGTTTGAAGCGTCTATGTATCCAGTCGTCGAATGCCCTTCGCCTGAATGGTATGAACGCGACATGCATAAATCCGACCTGATTATCCTGCCTTCGATGATGAAGGGGGCTATCGGGCGCATGAAGGTTCTTCGCGATGCGCCGCCGGTATTCCAGCTGCCGTCAGAATGTTCGATTGAACCCAAGGTGCCAAAAGATACCTGGTTCGCCTGTCTTGATGGCACTCTGGCAGGTTGCTCCGTTCTTGCTGACCATATTGCGTCTATGGGTGGCGAGGCGGTTGTCCTGAATGACGCCAGCCCTGACTCGATGGCGATTTTGAGCCGGGCCCGATTCTGTATCGGCAGTGATGCGGCGTTACTGGCGTTGGCCGGTGCCTTTGCGGTGCCGATGGCCGCTATTGGTTTGACGGATCATGCGCGGGTTGTCTGGCGTCAAGGTGACATTGTCGTTGATATTGGCGAGCAGGATTTGCCCGGTGTCGCAGACAGGCTGCTGGCGATCAGCAGCGACTGTACGGGCTGGCGTCGCCTCAAAGAAGAAGCCCCGGTGGTGGTTGCTGAGAACATCCGCTTGCCGCTGGAACTCATCGACGCCTAAGCGCTTTTCGTTTCGAAAATGCACCCCATGTTGTTGCCATGTGTCCAATGGATGGGAAATTCGATGCCCGAGAAATCCGGGGTGGGCTTAGCCTTTGACATGTCAATTCGATTGTCGCGCCAACCGGTAATATCTTTGGTCAAGTCGTGGAAATAATTGGTAATTTCGCACAGTTGCTCCGGTGTGTTGTCGAGCGCTGAAACCGGTAAGTTTTCTTCCGTGAGGGCGTGAAGCTGGTCGAATTTTAGGATGCTGCCGTCGTCCATCACAAAGCCGCGTTTCGGCAAGACACGTTCATCCCGGCTGCCGCCGATGCTGATGCCCATGGAATTCACCCTTGCTGCCGGAACGTTGGTTGCCTTGGCAAACGATAGTGGGCCGGAATCACAGCCGATGAAGTATCGCGCCCGGCTGGTTGCGAATAACTGAAGCGCGAAGGTGCCGTCAATTTTGCTAAGGTCAATCAGACCATCCATTTCAGGAAGCGGTGTCATTGATGGATCGCCCAGACGCACCACCTGTCCACCGTACTGATTGATAACCTGATCAAGCATGTCCAGATAGTTGGACGGGTCTATATCCCGGTAATCCATTGCCATTTTGCGGTATTTGTAATTGCCCTCGCGCATGTGCAGACAAATGAACCATCGGTTCGGATCCAGGCCATGCTTGATAAGTTCTCCCCCCAGCGGGGCGATCAAATCGTTGGGGACGCCAAAAACAGGCATTTCACCAGTCAGGGTATGGATGTCCAGCGGCAGCATGGTGGTCGTCAGGAATAAATCCGGGCTGTTCAGCCCCAGTGAACACCATTGTTCGCCCAACAGGGTCGACTCATCGATCAGGCATTCCATCGGAAAGACATAACCGGGGTCTTCGGGTAACGTCATGGTAGCTGCGACGTTCGGGTTAAGGCTGGTAATAAAATCCTTGTACGGGCGATCATTGCGATACATTACACCGAGCACACTGTTTGGAATATGTTGTGCCAAGGCCGCCAGATTAACCTGGTTCATCAAAAAGTTGCCAAAGGTCTGATGACCAACATAGGCGACGATGCGAAATGGTTCGGGTGTTTGTAGGGGCATCACTTGATTATGAATGTATTCTGTCTAAATTCAGTTTTAGTTTGATTCTTTAATGAGTATAGGTCTGCTCAACCATCATCGGAAATGAAAGAAGTCTATTCAGATGCTTGATTTGTTACTTGATAACGAACCGACGGTCCGCCTTAGTGTGTTTCTGGGCGTATTTGCCCTGATTGCGATTTGGGAAGCCGCTTCTCCCAGACGCGAGCGTGGGTACAGTCGATGGCTGCGCTGGACATCAAACCTCGGGATCGTCGCCGTCAATACGGTCGTTATCCGGCTGCTGTTCCCCATTGCCGCCGTCGGTATGGCAGTGGCGACTGCAGACAGCGGCTGGGGGCTGCTCAACATCATTGACCTGCCGGTCTGGCTGGAAATCCTGATCGCCGTTGTCTTGCTGGATATGGTTATCTATTTGCAGCATGTGATGGTTCATGCGGTGCCTGTCTTGTGGCGGTTGCATCGCATGCATCATGCCGACCTTGATTATGACGTAACCACCGGCGCGCGCTTTCATCCCATCGAGATCATCCTGTCCATGGCGATCAAGCTTGCCACCGTTTCTGTCTTGGGCGCGTCCCCGGCGGCGGTGATTATTTTCGAGGTCTTGCTGAATGCAACGGCGATGTTCAACCACGGCAATCTTCGCCTGCCACTCGCCATCGATCAGGCGATTCGCGTATTGATCGTCACTCCCGATATGCACCGGGTCCATCATTCGGTCATTCCGGCGGAAACCAACAGCAACTTCGGTTTTAATCTGTCCATTTGGGACCGCCTGTTCGGGACCTATTGCGCGCAGCCGTCCATGGGCCACGATGATATGACCCTCGGTATCGAGGATTTCCGCACAGCAGCCGATATGCGGCTTGATAAAATGCTGATGCAGCCGTTCGTCGGGACTGCGGGCAGTTACGCCATTAACCGCGAGAAAAAGGACGTTCCCGGTTCTGATTAGAAAATTAATTTGTCATTGGACAAATTGGGGATTTTGACCGTCTTTCAACGCCGTACGGGCTTGTTGGCGCATTTACATAAGAAACAAGCGATGTAAGAAGGAACTTTAAGCTTGCCGTATGGTGAATGTGGATATATTTCCTTTTCATACGCGCAGTTTACGGGTTGGCGTGTTGACACCCACCCGACATGTTTACCCGATATTCTAAGGAGCAAATTTATGAATTTCGCAAAAGTTTCAGCAGTTGCCATCGCCCTGGCGCTTGGTATGAACGCAGGATCGGCGTTCGCCGCGAGCGACGGCGAGAAGGTCTTCAAAAAGTGCAAGGCCTGTCACACTGTCAAGAAGGGCGGCAAGCACAAGTCCGGCCCGAATCTTTTTGGTATCGTTGGCCGCAAGGCTGGCACGACCGATTTCAAGCGTTACAAGGCGCTGAAGAAATCTGACATCACCTGGTCCGTTGACAACCTGGACAAATGGCTTGCCAACCCGAAGAAATTCATCGGCAAGAAAACGTCCATGAGCCTGAAGCTGAAAAAAGAAAGCGACCGCAAGGCCGTTATCGCTTACCTGAAGTCCTTCAAGTAAGTTGCGACAAGGATTGAATTCAACGCCTCCTTCCCTGACCGGGGAAGGGGGCGTTGTTGTTTTCGGGAAATGTACCTATTTTAAATAAAGTCTTTTCTTGATTTCTACGCAGCCTTTGGCAGTCTATGGCGCATATTGTTTTGACTTTGAATAACCAGGGATCATTTGATGATTTCGCGACAAGTAAGATTCGCTTCGATAGGTTTTATTATGGCGCTGTTTATGGCGGCTGTTCCGGCGCGTGTGGATGCTGCCGGGCCGGGTGCGGATGCCGAACAATTCATATCCAGTCTGGCTGATGAAGCGATCAAGGCGCTGACCCAACCGGATTCGACGCCCGAGACACGTTCACAACGCTTCAGGGTGCTTTTGAAAGAGAATTTTGACGTCAAAACAATTGCCCGCTGGGTGCTTGGCCGATATTGGAAAAAAGCCAGCAAAGTTGAACAGGCGGAATACCTGAAACTGTTTGAAGAATTACTGATCGTTACATACGTCGATCGTTTTTCGAAATATTCCGGCGAACACCTGAAGGTCAGTAAATCCAGCCCCAGCGGAGAACGCGATTTCGTCGTATTTTCCAGAATCGTACGCCTAGAAAGCACGGCACCCCTGAATGTCGACTGGCGGGTGCGCAAGAAAAGCACGGGCTTCAAAATTATCGACGTGATGGTTGAAGGTGTCAGCATGGGCCAGACCCAGCGCTCAGAATTTGCTTCTGTCATCAGGCAAAATGGCGGCAAGGTCGAAGGACTGCTTGTCGAACTTCGCAAGCGGGTCAGCAAGGACGCTTAGGTGACCGCACCTGTTGTCGAAATGCCATCCGGCAAAGACGCTGCATACGAAAACTTTCCAGTCGGATCATGGTTGTTGCCAGCGCATCTGCGCCCGCACATCGCCATCTTTTACGCATTCGCTCGCGCCATCGATGATGTTGCCGACAGCGCCGAATTGTCGGCCGATGAAAAAGTCCGGCGGCTGGATGGTTTCGAGGCGGCGTTGCTTGGCGGCAATGACGTCGATGGCTATGACAAGGCCGTCCATATGGCCGAAAGCCTGTCGGCGACCGGGGTGACGACGCAACATTGTCTCGACCTGCTGGCCGCATTTAAACAGGACGCCGTTAAAAACAGATACGACGACTTCGATGACCTGATTGCCTATTGCAGGTTGTCTGCGGCACCGGTCGGACGCTACCTGCTTGATCTGCATGGCGGCTCTGACCTTGGCTATGGGCCGTCAGATGCCTTGTGCAATGCCTTGCAGGTGATCAATCACTTGCAGGATTGTCAGGACGATTACCGGACCTTGGACAGGGTCTATCTGCCGGGCGACTGGATGTCGTCTGCCGGTGTCGATGTCAGCGATCTTGATGCCGCCTCTGCCAGCCCAGGACTTCGCATTGTTTTGGATAAATCGTTGGCGGCGACGAAGGAACTGCTTGTCGAGGCCCATAAATTGCCGGGAGCGCTCGCCTCGAAACGATTGGCGCTGGAATCTGCAGTTATTATCGATATTGCCGATTCACTCGTCCGACGTCTTGCCAGCGGTGATCCATTGGCATCGCGCATCAAGCTTTCGAAACCGGCGGTCATGATGAGTGGGCTGCGCGGTGTCGTTCGGGGAATTCTGGCATGACAATGATTGGTCTGATGACATTGCTTGCATGGCTGTGGCTGTTGTTTCGTCACGGCAGTTTCTGGAAGGCGACGGAAATTTTGCATGACAGCGATGATGCACTGAAGCGTTGGCCCGCTGTGACAGCGATTATCCCGGCCCGAAACGAGGCCCAGACCATCGGTCGCACCGTCTCTTCGCTTTTGGCTCAGGATTACGCCGGGAAATTGTCGGTCATCGTTGTCGATGATAACAGCACTGACGATACGGCGACCGCAGCGGGCAAGGATAAGCGCCTGAAAGTGATTTCGGGCAAACCATTGCCCGATGGCTGGACCGGAAAGCTGTGGGCCGTCGATCAGGGAATTTGGGCAGCGGGCGACGCACCGTTCGTTTTGTTGACCGATGCCGATATTGAACACGACCCGGGCAGCGTCCGCCGTCTTGTCTGCAAGGCCGAGCAGGGCGATTTTGATCTGGTGTCGCTGATGGTCCGGCTCAACTGTCAAAGCGTCTGGGAACGGCTGTTGATTCCGGCCTTCGTATTTTTCTTTCAAATGCTGTACCCGTTCCCCTGGGTCAACGACCGGGGCCGTTCGACGGCCGCCGCCGCCGGGGGCTGCATGCTGGTCCGCAGTGCGGCGCTGGAAGCGGCCGGTGGCATGAAGGCGATTGGCGACAGGGTCATCGACGATTGCGCGCTGGCGGCCCTGTTGAAGCCAAAGGGCCCTATATGGCTGGGGCTGACGCACGATGTGGTCAGCCTTCGCACCTATGACACGCTGGGCGACGTCTGGGCAATGGTGACCCGCACGGCCTATGCCCAGCTGGGATATTCACCGGTAATGCTTGCCTTTGCCGTCGCCGGGATGTTGCTGGTATATGCCGCTCCGCCACTGCTGTTCGTGTTTTCCGATGATATGGCGTCGAAATTTGCCGGTGCTGCATGGGTTGCCATGTTGATTGCCTATCAACCGATGTTGGGCTTTTACAAGCGCCCCCTGTGGGAGGGGCTGGCGCTGCCCGTCGCTGCATTGCTCTATACTCTGATGACCCTTTCTTCTGCGCTGTATGGCGGCTCCTGGAAGGGCCGTAGCGTCAGCCTGCCCCGATAGTGTATTCATAAGCCTATGTCAGGGGAAAACGTTCACGATCAGGTGATGGTATCGGGTGTCGCGGCTGCGGCACACGCCGAGGCGATGGTGCGCACCGCCGGGACGTCATTTTATTGGGCCATGCGGCTGCTGCCTATCCACAAGCGGCGCGCCATGTTCGCCATCTATGCCTTCTGCCGGGAAGTTGACGATATCGCCGATGAAGTGGGCGAAACTGCTGACAAGCACAAACGCCTGAGTGACTGGCGTGAAGAAGTGGAACGCCTGTACGCGGGCAAGGCCTCGACCCCCATATCTGTGGCGTTAAGCGGGCCAATGCTGGCGTTTGGGCTGAACAAGCGCGACTTGCTGGATGTTATCGACGGTATGGAAATGGATGCCGGTGAGCGGGTTCGGATTGCTGACAGCCAAGAACTGGATCTGTATTGCGACCGGGTGGCGTGTGCCGTCGGGCGTTTATCCAACCGGGTGTTCGGTATCGACGAGGAAACCGGCGATATCATCGCCAACGCCCTGGGCCAGGCCCTGCAACTGACCAATATTTTGCGCGATGTGGCGGAAGATGCCGAACGCGACCGTATGTATCTGCCGCGTGATTTGCTTGGTCGTCACGGTATAGATACCGATGATGTGGCGGAAGTGCTGGCCCATCCGAACCTGCGTGACGTGTGCCTGGAATTGGCCGACATTTGCCAGCAGCGCTTCACCGAAGCAGACGCAGCCCTGGCCGAATGCAATCGTCGGCAAATGCGCCCGGCCATCATCATGATGGAAATTTATCGCCGTATTTTCCAGCGCTTGCAGAAACAGGGCTGGCGTGACTTTAAAAAACCGGTCGCCATATCGAAGCTGCACAAGCTGTGGGTCGCGCTACGTTATGGGTTGATGCCGTGAGTACACCAGTCGTTCATGTCATCGGCGCCGGTGTTTCCGGGCTTGCCGCCGCCGTCAGGCTGGCCGGGGCAGGTAATCGCGTCGTTGTCTATGACAGCGCCGGTCATGCGGGCGGGCGTTGCCGGTCGTATTTGGATACCACGCTGGGGCGGCGCATCGACAACGGCAATCACCTGTTGTTGTCGGGTAATGATCAGGTCATGTCTTTTCTAGGGGCAACCGGTGCAACCGATACCCTGACCGGGCCAGATAAAACCGAATTTCCCTTTCTCGATCTTGCCAGTGGTGAACGCTGGACCGTGCGTCCGGGAAAATGGCGATTGCCCCTGTGGTTGTTGTGCAAGCATATGCGGGTGCCGGGAAGCACCGTCTGGGATTATTTGTCGGCATTGAAGATGGCATGGGCATCAAGCCGTGCCACCGTCGCCGATTGCCTAAACACGTCGCGCCCGCTGTACCGGAAATTCTGGCAGCCGCTTACCGCTGCGGTTTTGAATACAGAACCGGAGGAGGGGGCGGCCTCTCTGTTGTGGCCGGTGCTGAAAGAAACCTTTGGCCGTGGGGCAGCGGCCTGTCGCCCGTTGATGGCCAGCGAGGGCCTGAGCGAGACCTTCGTCGACCCGGCTATCGACTATATCGGACGGCACGGCGGCGAGGTTCATCTGAACCAGCGTCTTCGGACCATTCAGTTTCAGAATGGCCGGGTCATCGCATTGGAATTTCCGGACTCCACGGTCAAGGTTGGGGCAGATGATTTTGTCATACTGGCACTGCCCCACGACGTTGCTTCAGGATTGTTGCCGGGTGTGCAGACGCCGACGGAAAACCGGGCCATCGTCAACGGCCATTTCAGGCTCGACAAGGCCCCGGACGGCGTGACATTTATGGGGCTTGTCGGTGGTATCGCTCAATGGCTGTTTGTGCGAGGTGACATCGTATCGATTACCGTCAGCGCCGCTGATGAACTGGCCGTACGGGCGGGCGAAGACATCGCCGTCGACTTGTGGACCGATGTTTGCCGGGCGCTGGACCTGGGCGACAGTCCTTTGCCGCCTTATCGCATTGTGAAGGAAAAGCGCGCGACGTTCGCCGCCACACCTGAACAGGCCACGCGTCGGCCAGTGTGCCAGACCGAATGGGCAAACCTGATGCTGGCCGGTGACTGGACGGCGACCGGACTGCCTGCCACCATCGAGGGCGCGGTGACGTCGGGCCATGCCGCTGCCAAGGCAGTTTTTGACACATATACAGGGCATGTCGGATAATTAGGGTCCAAACTCACTCAATTTGTGAGCTTTGGTTTGAGCAGAAATGCTGCGAGATCAAGAATTTGGCCGAAGGACATGTATGCATATTCGAGGACATAATTATGCAATCTCGCGGTATTTATGCCAAATCCCTTTCGGGACGGGGCTCTTTTTTCGCTGGACGTTGTTGCAAAAACCTTGTGATGGTAAATATCATGGCGGCTTTCGCGCCTGGTCCAGCAAAAAAATAGCTCCCGCGAAAGCCATAAATTGAGTGAATTTGGACCCTAAATGACGTACAGACACACCAAAGCTGCAAATGACGAGGCCACCTCGCCGGAAAGCTCTCTGGATGCGATTATCGCCGAGGCAACCGGTGATTTAACATCGCGTCAGAAAGAAGACGGCCATTGGGTATTCGAGCTTGAGGCCGACGCTACCATTCCGTCCGAATATATTCTGCTCAATCATTTCCTCGGCACCATTGATGACAAGATCGAAGGCAAGCTGGCCGAATACCTGCGTCGCACACAGGGTGGTCATGGCGGCTGGCCGCTGTATCACGACGGTGAATTAGACATGAGCGCCTCTGTCAAAGCCTATCTGGCCCTGAAACTGACCGGTGAAGATATTGAAGCGCCGCATATGGTGCATGCCCGCAATGCCATCGTTGACCGGGGCGGGGCGGCGAAATCAAACGTCTTCACACGCATTACGATGGCCCTGTTCGGTCTGGTGCCATGGCGGGCGACACCGGTTATCCGTGTCGAGGCAATGCTGCTGCCGAAGTTCTCGCCGTTTCATATCGACAAGATTTCCTATTGGTCGCGCACCGTGATGGTGCCGTTGCTGGTGTTGGCGGCTTTGAAGCCGGTTGCCAGGAACCCGCGTGGCGTCGATATCCGTGAATTGTTTTTGGTGCCGCCGGAACAGGAAAAATTCCCGCTGGCGAACCCGACCGGTCACTGGATGGGAAGTCTGTTGCTTGGGCTTAACAGGGTTGCGCGCATTATCGAGCCCTTGTTCCCGAATTTCCTGAAACGTCGCGCCATCAACAAGGCAATGACGTTTGTGCGCGAACGCCTGAACGGCGAAGACGGGCTGGGGGGTATTTTTCCGGCCATGGCCAACAGCCTGATGGCGTTCGATGCTTTGGGTTACAGTTCGGACCACCCGGATTATATCGCGGCGCGCAAGGCCATCGATGGCTTGCTCGTCGACAATGGCGACTGGGGCTATTGCCAGCCGTGCCTGTCGCCGGTTTGGGATACCGGCCTGATTGCCCACGCGATGATGGAAGCCGGGGCCGACAAGCCGATTGTCGACAATGCACTGGATTGGCTCTGTGGCCGCCAGATTCTGGATGTACGGGGCGACTGGATTGCTGCCCGGCCCAACATCAGACCCGGCGGCTGGGCTTTTCAGTACTGGAACGACTATTACCCGGATGTCGATGACACCGCCGTCGTCGTCATGGCGATGCAACGCGACGACCCCGATGCCTACAAGGAACAGATTGAACGGGCCGTCGAATGGGTGATCGGCATGCAGAGCGATAACGGTGGATGGGGGGCGTTCGACGCCAACAACGATTATGCGTTCTTGCAGCACATTCCCTTTGCCGACCATGGCGCATTGCTGGACCCACCGACCGCCGATGTCTCGGCGCGCTGTATCAGCATGCTGGCGCAACTAGGCTATGACAGCGGGCACAAGGTGATGGCGCATGGTCTTGAATACCTGCGCCGCGAGCAAGAACGAGACGGTTCGTGGTTTGGCCGCTGGGGCAATAACTACGTCTATGGAACATGGTCGGTCCTGTGCGCACTGAACGCGGCAGGCGAAGACATGAGCGCCGATTATGTCCAGAGGGCCGTGAAATGGCTGAAATCGCGTCAGCGCGAGGATGGCGGCTGGGGCGAGGACTGCGCCAGTTACTGGCAGCACCGTCGCGATCTGGTCAAGGAAAGCACCCCGTCACAAACATCGTGGGCTCTGCTTGGCCTGATGGCGGCTGGCGAGGTTGATTGCGAAGAGGTCGAAAAAGGCATCGCCTATCTGCTGGATGCCCCGCGCGAAGGCGGCGACTGGTTCGAGGAAATGTTCAACGCCGTCGGCTTCCCACGGATTTTTTATCTGCGTTATCACGGCTACAGTTGGTATTTCCCGTTATGGACTCTGGCCCGCTATCGCAATCTGAAACAAGGTGACGAGAGCCGTCCGAAGTTCGGATTATAGGCGTGTCCCACCCCATCATTCTGACTGCCATGAAAAGCGAGTTCGCCTGTCTGGGCGGCAACGACAACGTCCTGTTGAGCGGCATCGGTCCCGAACGGGCGACGGCGGCGGCAGAACGCGCCATTGCCGATGGCGCTTGTGGACTGGTTAGTTTCGGTGTCGCCGGTGGTCTTGTTGATACTGTGAAGGCGGGCGATGTGGTGCTTGCTGATGTCATCGTTACTTCCGATGGACGTCGCCTTGCAACCGATGCCAGATGGCGGGCGAGTTTTGCGGAGGTTGCCAACGGTCTCCTCGGCGGCGTCATGGTTGGTAGTGATTTTGGTATTTCCACGCCTGAGGCCAAACAACAACTGGCAGAGCAAAGCGGTGCTGTCGCCGTCGATATGGAAAGCCATGCCATTGCGCTTGCTGCAGACAAGGCAGGGCTGCCGTTTCTGGTCATCCGCGCCGTCGCCGATGGTCCTTCGAGATCATTGCCGAAATGGATGTCGAAACATATCGACAGGGACGGCACCGTGCGCGAAGGCGCGATTGCGCTGGAAGCCTTGATGCGGTTCTGGGAATTGCCGGGGATGGTTGGGCTGGCGATGGACAGCCACCGCGCACACCGGGCTTTACGCGACCTCGCTTTTGTCGCTGGTCCCGGCTTCGGTTTCCCGGACTAGTTCCTCGAACACGTATTCTGCCGGACGCTGATTATCCAGCGGCGTATCGGCGACCATCGGGCGCGATGTTTCAATGCCGCCCAGCGCAACCTTCAGGGCCTTCAGCGGATGGGCGACGGTATCAGATACGGCGGTAGGCTCGTATCCGCAGTGGACCATGCAGTCGGCGCATTTCTCGTAATTGCCGGTGCCGTATGAATCCCAGTTGGTTTCATCCATCAATTCGCGGAAGCTTCCCACGTAACCTTCGCCGATCAGGTAACACGGTTTTTGCCAGCCAAATACGTTACGCGTCGGGTTGCCCCACGGGGTGCAGTCGTAACGCTGATTGCCGGCAAGGAAATCCAGATACAGGCTCGACTGGTTGAACCGCCACTTGCGCCCCTTGCCCAGCTTGAACAGATCGCGGAACAATTGTTTGGTTTTGGTCCGGCTCAGGAAATGATCCTGCACGGCGGCCCGTTCATAGGCATAGCCCGGTGCCACGGTGACTCCTTCGACGTCCAGATCGTCACATGCGAAGCTGAAAAAATTAGCCATGCGTTGGGTGTCGACATCGCCAAACAGGGTGCAGTTGATGGTCACGCGGAAGCCGCGCCGCCGTGCTTCACGGATGGCGGCGGTGGCGCGTTCGAAAACACCGTCCTGATTAACGGCCTTGTCGTGGTGATCCTGATCGCCGTCCAGATGAACGGAAAAGGTCAGGTACGGACTGGGGGTGTAATCGTCCATGCGTTTCGCCAGCAGCAGGGCGTTGGTGCACAGATAGACGAATTTCTTGCGCTCGATAATGCCTTTGACGATTTCGGGCATTTCCTTGTGCAACAGCGGCTCACCACCGGGAATAGAGACGATCGGCGCACCGCATTCGTCGACCGCGTCCAGCGATTCCTCGACACTCATACGACGGTTCAGGATGTCGTCCGGATAATCGATTTTACCACAGCCCGAACAGGTCAGATTGCATCGGAACAGGGGTTCCAGCATCAGCACCAGCGGGTAACGATTGATGCCCTTCAGGCGCTGCTTCATGATATAGGCGCCGACGCGTACTTGCTGGATGATCGGGACTCCCATGGTATTAAGCGCTCTTCTTGGCCGGGAAACCCGGGTCGCTCAATTGACGGGGCAGCTTGAACTGGATTTTCTCATCGGCGCCGGAAAGCTCCTCGATAGTAACATTGCCAAAGCTGCTCAGTTTTTCGAGGACTTCATCGATCAGCTCTTCCGGTGCCGAGGCCCCGGCGGTAATGCCGATGGTGTTGACCTCATCAAGCCAATCTTTTTTCAATCCCTCGGCATCGTCAATCAGGCAGCTGGCGACGCCCATTTCCTTGCCGATTTCTTTCAGGCGGTTCGAATTGGAACTGTTATGTGCACCGACAACGACCAACAAGTCTGAACGTTCAGCCAGTTCGCGTGCCGCCTGTTGCCGGTTCTGGGTGGCATAGCAAATGTCGTTGACGTCTGGCCCCTTGATGCCTGGGAACTTCGTCTTCAGGGCCTCAATCACGTCGCGGGTGTCATCAACACTCAGCGTCGTCTGGGTCACATAGGCCATATTGTCGGGATCGCTGACGGAAAGCTTGTCGACTCCTTCGGGGTTCGAGACGACCTCGACACCACCGGGGATGCGGCCACGGGTGCCTTCCACTTCCGGGTGACCGTCGTGTCCGATCAGGATAACGTCGCGTCCCTTGGCGACGTGGTTGATGCCTTCTTTATGCACCTTCGAGACCAGCGGGCAGGTAGCATCGATCACCGGCAGGTGGCGTTCCCGGGCATCGTTTTCAACGGCGTCCGATACGCCATGGGCACTGAATACGGTGATCGCGCCTTCGGGCACTTCGTCCAGTTCCTCGACGAAAACCGCCCCTTTGTCGCGCAGGGTCTCGACGACGCGCCGATTATGGACGATTTCGTGACGCACATAGACTGGCGCGCCATAGCGTTCCAGCGCCTTTTCGACGATATCGATGGCGCGCACCACTCCGGCGCAAAAACCGCGGGGGCGGGCCAGCAGGATTTTAAACTCTTTCGGCATCGGGTTTCCGACTCTTGTTATATCTGCGCCTATAAATAAGGCTGAATTGACCAAAGTAAAAGGGGAGTTTATTTAAGGGTCCATGGTTACGCTTGTTACAGGGGTTTCGGGCTTTGTCGGTTCCGCCGTCGCCAGACGGCTGATCACCGATGGTCACGACGTGCGCGCCATGGTTCGCGCGGGCAGCGACCGCAGTAATCTAGAGGGGCTGAACGTCGAAGTCGTCGAAGCGGACCTGACGCAACCCACCAGTCTGGCGGCCGCCTTGAAGGGCTGTAAATCGTTGTTTCATGTCGCGGCTGACTATCGTTTGTGGACGCGCGACCCCCAATCCATGTTCGCCGTCAATATCGACGGCACCCGGACGATCTTTCTGGAAGCGGCTGAGGCCGGTGTTGACCGCATGGTCTATACCAGTTCGGTGGCGACGCTGGGGCTGCTGCCCAATGGTGCCGATGGCGACGAAACGACGTCGGTGTCTTTCACCGATATGATCGGGCCGTACAAGCAATCAAAATTTCTGGCTGAAGAAGAAGTCCGCCGCATGGTTCGCAAACAGGGTTTCCCGATTGTCATCGTCAACCCGGCGGCCCCGGTCGGGCCTGGTGATATCAAGCCGACACCGACCGGTCGCATGATCGCCGAGGCCGCTGCCGGTCGCATGCCGGCCTATGTCGATACCGGGCTCAACGTCGTCCATGTGGACGATGTCGCCGAAGGCCACTTGCTGGCGTTTCAAAAGGGGGAAGTCGGCGAACGTTATATTCTGGGCGGCGACAATATGACATTGGCGGAAATTCTTGGCGTCATCGCCGAATTGACCGGGCGAAAGCCGCCACGCTTTCGAATTCCCCACAATTTGGTGTTGCCCATTGCCGCCCTTGCCGAGGCCTGGTCGTCGCTGACCAATGGCGGCGAGCCGTTCGTCACCCTTGATGGGATTCGCATGGCCAAAAAGAAAATGTTCTTCACGTCCGCCAAGGCCGAACGCGATCTTGGCTATCAGCCGCGCCCGGCGACAGAGGCGCTCCGTGATGCGGTTGAATGGTTCAAGCAGACCGGGATAGGGCAATGACGGTGGGGGTGGAGAAATGAAAGCCATCATGCTCGCCGCCGGTGTCGGTCGCCGCCTGTACGGCGATGATTACGAACAGCCGCCCAAGTGTCTGCTGGAATTCGGAAACAAGACGCTGATGCAGCGTCATCTGGAAAACCTGCAGGCCTTGTCCATCGATGCCATGACTCTGGTGCTTGGGCATCGGGCCGACACCATTCTTGATTCGGCCCAGGTCCATGCAGCGGATGGCTTTATCAACCCGGTCTTCAATCCGTATTATCGGGGCGGGCCGGTGGTTTCCCTGTGGATGGCGCGCGACGTTCTGCGCTCGGGCGACGATATTATCTTTATGGATGCCGATGTGCTGTATCAGCCGGAAATGCTGGAACGCCTCGTCCATTCAAACCATGACAACTGCTTCCTGTTCGACCGGGAAATCGAAGACGGTGACGAGCCGGTGCGGCTGTGTCTGGCTGACGGCACCCCGGTTGATTTTGGAAAGAACATAGAAGGCGACTTCGATCAGGTCGGTGAATGGCCGGGTTTCCTGAAACTGTCGCCCGCTGTTGCCGCCAAGATCGCCGATGCACTCGACGGCTATATCGATTCCGCGCGCATGCATGTGGCGTACGAACCGGCCATGCGCGACGTCTTGAAAACTGAACCCAAAGGAACGTTTGGCATCGAAGACGTCTCGGACATGGCGTGGATCGAAATCGATTTTGTCGAAGACCTGGACCGGGCGCGTGATGAAATCCTGCCGCAGATTTCCTAGGTCATATCCGTCATTCCCGCATTTGACCTAAAGCGGAAGTTTGCGAAATTGAAAAAAGGTTATTTCACTCAGGTTCAACGGGCAGGGTGAAATGAAAATGTGAACCTTCTCCAGAAGTGCATTCAGACCATATTGTCCCGCCATTCTTCTCAATCATTTCCTTGCACAGTGGCAGCCCCAGTCCAGTCCCCGTCTCTCCTGCTGTGCCAATCGTTGATGTCTTTTGGTCAAGGGCGAAAATATTTTCCTCTTGCCCACTTGGGATGCCAATACCGGTATCGCTCACTGTTACCTGAACAAATCCATTCTTCTTGCAAGACGATAATTCAATCTCCCCGCCAAACGGCGTAAACTTAATTGAATTGGATATCAGATTGCGGATTACAGCCTGCACCATGTCTGGGTCAGCAAATACCGTGTCCTTACTGATTGTATTTGTAATCGTAATTTCTTTTTCCGAGGCGGTGGAATTCAAAACACTGACGCTTCCCTGGGTTAAATCGTGCAATGAAATTATCTGAGGTTTAAATTCACCACCCTCCATCTGCAAACGTGACCATTCGAGAAGGTTTTGCAGCAGTTCGAACACACTTTTTCCTGCTTCATTCACATCCGTCGCGAAATGGACAAGTTTGTCCTTGCTATAACTGTCTGCCATTTGCGACATCGTATGGGTCATTCCAAGAAGTGACGTAAATGGACTTTTCAGGTCATGGGCAATAATCGAAAAGAACCTGTTCTTAATATTAATTTCGTATTTCAGGCTGTCTTCGATTTTTTTGCGTTCGGTTATGTCATGCATGACGGCACTAAAATACCGTTCGTTGTCCTGCCTCCATGTACCAAGCGATAGTTCGATAGGGAATTCATCTCCGCTTTTCTTTAGTCCAAACAATTCTACGTTTCCGCCTATGATTTTGTATTCCTCGGTTTCTGTCGCTCTCTTTAGCCCACTGTTGTGAGCCTCTATATATCTTTCGGGAATACACACGGTCAGCGATTTTCCAAGAATTTCCTTCTCAAAATAACCAAATGCATTTTCTGCGGCCGGGTTCCAGGTAACCACATTACCCAGATGGTCAATTGTTATTATTATAGCCACCGACGAGGTGTTTGTGATCGAACGGAAACGTTCTTCACGTTGTCTCAATTCGTCTTCGCGCGTCCAGGCATCTACAAGTCGCCAGGCCCCAACAAAAAAGGCCAAAAGAATTGCCATGGTGGCCCCAATAAGCTGGGCGCCAGTATTCCACCTGTCTAAGTTAAATTGATCATTAGGGAGAAGAAGAACAATCTTCCAAAAGTATTCACGGTCACTCTGCATCAGACGACTGGATGCAATGTTTTCTTGAGTTCCAGTGATTATCTTGTGACCTTCGAGAATTGGAAAGATAGTTGCAAATGTCCACAAGCCATTTCGATCTTCAAATTGTCCTTGATCAACGGCAATAATCTTTTTCCAGGCTTCCGGATAATGACCTGGTAGTGACGCTTTTTGATCCTGGTACATGAACCCCCATTCTAGTTCTACCGAAGGTCCTTTTAGCCAATACCCATCACGATTAAGCAACCAGGGTCGCGTTCCCGTGTCTCGCATTACATGCTCAAATTTATCAATTATTTTTTCGCCGAAGTAGTTTAGTAGAACAATTCCTTGTTTATCGCCCGCACGATTATAAACAGGCGTAGCGACCCTGATCATCGGCTTCAGGGGCTTCTCAATTTTGCCCTTCTCGACGTTGAGGTCGAAAGGAGAAATAAAGATTTCTTTCCTGTTTAATTTGACGGCATCTGCAAAGTAATAACGTCCACTCTTGTTTTGTAAATTTTCCCTGGCAACGCTAACGGGGTTCCCATTATTGAAATTTACCCTCACTTGTTCCTGACCGTTTTGGTCAAGCCAACGAATTTGATCAAAAACGCCCCGTGTGCGGGAAAACAGTTTCCAGTCTTCAACAAGTTGCTGGCGCGCGAGGTTCGTGCCTTCAGAAACCACCTCTATAAAGGATGCCTGTTCTGTGAGAAAAGCCAGATCACGGTTAACCAGATGTAATAGTTCTTTGATAGCATTGGTGCCAACCCTGACTGAAGCTTGTTCAGACGAACGAATTTTTGTTAATCCTCTTGTGGTTTCTGAATGAAACAGGGCAAACGCTCCACCAACGACGATGATGGCCACCGGCAGAAAAATGCGTATACAACGACCCAGTGTTGAGCGGTGAAAAGATTGAATTGACATCAAGAGGTTCTCCTAAATTTTCAGGAGTGTTTAAGAATAACCCGCAGGTTTATTCCTAGATTTCTTGTCTCAGGTCATGGTTCACAGGAATGATGATGAATAAAAAACACTACTCCATATGTCATGAAAAGGGTTTGACACGGGTCAAAATTTGCCTTCGATACATCTCTTCATCAACATAGGAAATTCGAATTTTCTACGTTGTCATTATGACCCGAAAGATTTGATTTTTGCTTGGGCGGGGATGACGAGTAAGAAGATTCCCTAAACCCGATACACATAATCCTTACCCGCCAGACGGTCAATGTCGGGTGGATAGTTTTCGTGCTTGTCGGCGTAGTACTGGGCCAGATGATCGCCTTCTGACAGTTTATTATAGGTGGCGAAATAGATGCGCCGGGTCTTGTCCGATGTGTTTGGGTCCGATGCGTGCGGCGCGTAGCAATCGAAGAACACAATATCTCCCGGTTTTGTCGGGCAGTGGACGAAATCCATATCGGCCATGTCATCTTCGGTCAGCGGTTCCCACGACCGATACAGACCACGCGTGTGGTTTCCGGCAACCATTTGCAAACATCCGTTTTCGACCGTCGCCTCATCAATGCAGACCAGAACGCTGATGAAAAATTCGGCGTATTTATCCCATCCGGCTTGTGAATCCTGATGCGGTTTGAAGCCGTCGCCGCCGGGCATCTTGAAGTTGATCTTTTCCTTGAACAGCGCGGCTTCCTCGCCCAGCAACTGACCGACAGGCGCTTTCAGGACTTCGGTCAGTTCTTCAAAGCCGTTGTGAAAGGGCGAGATGTTCTCGATCCGGCAAATCAGGTCCTTGTCGCCTTCGGTCAGGCTTTTTTCATGATAGACCCACTGCTTGCCGGTTTCTTCAGGCATCGTTTCGACGTCGCTGGCCCATTGCTCGACCCGTGTCATCTCATCGGCATCGAAGCCGCCACGCAACACGACATAGCCGTCGTTTTTGAAGGCCTTGATTTGTTCGTTCGATAGGATCGGTGTTTTCATGATGAAAAGGTTTTATCGCTTTTCGGTGACAGGCTTCAACAGCTGGCTATGATGGCGGCGAATATTTTTTTCACGGAGCAGACCAATCAGTCACAACACCTGGATACACCGCGCTGCGCGAACGGTCATTGTCAGGCCGCTGGTGAAGACGCCGGTGACCCCGAACCAGTTGACGGTACTGCGTTTGCTCGCCGGTCTATCAGCCGCCGGGTTGTTGGCGCTGGGCACCCAGCCGCATATCCATTGGGCGGCGGGTCTGTTCGTTGCCTCCATGCTGCTCGACCGTGCCGACGGCGATCTGGCGCGCATGACCGGGCGAACGTCGCCGATGGGCCATACCTATGACCTGATTGCCGATGCGCTGTGCAATACATTGATCTTCGTTGGTCTCGGCATCGGCCTACGCGCCAGCGAGTACGGCCTTGGCGCTATTGCAATGGGCGTGCTGGCCGGGGGATCAGTTGCGGCGATTTTGTGGCTGGTGCTGAAGATTGAGAAGGCGGAAGGGGCGCGAGCGGCTGAAATTAAAGGGGCCGCCGGTTTCGATCCTGACGACACCATGGTGCTGATTCCGATCAGTATCTGGCTTGGATGGTCCGAGGGCCTGCTGCTGGCGGCTGCCATCGGCGCGCCGATGTTCGCGATCTTCTTTTACTGGTTGTTTTTGCGCAAACGCAAAAGTGTCGCCAGCGACCACAACGTATAAACGGCGGCACCAATTCCGGCGGCGGTGAAGAATTCCAGCAAATAGCCGCCCCAAGTGATCGGCGCGATCAGGTAAATGCCGTCTTCCAGTTCGAACCCGGCGAAACCCGGATATCCGACGGCGTCACCGTCTTTAAGATCTTGCGCCTGATCGATACCCAGATTCAGGAACATGGAAATCAGCGCCGAGGCGGCCCCGGCCAGTCCCAGCACAATCGCCCAGTTGCCAAGCGCACTGTCCATAAAACCCAGACCAAGGCAGAAGAACAGGGCGGCATAACTGACCGCACCCGATATGTAATCAAGGTAATAACCCAATTTCGAGGTCTTGCCCGATTGCCGCGCCAGTTCACCATCGAAGTGATCGCCGAATCGGGCCAGCACGAACAATCCTGCCCCCCAGTTGGCCAGATAAGCATCGCCGGGCACGAACAGTCCGGCCCCAGCCAGCGCAATAACGGCGGTGGCGACGGTCAGCATGTTGGGCGTGATCGGGGTCCTGACCAATGGGCGGACCATGACACGGGCGACTTGTTGATCCCAGGGCGGTTTTTCCATCGCCACAAAGTGTTGCAGGGGTCTTGTTATGTCAAGGGTGCCGGGGCTATAAGCGCAGATGCTTGAAGCACTTAGGGGCAGTTACCGGCAATGGCTGGTCAGGTGGGTGGACGGTGCGCATCGTCGCGCGCTGGCTGTCGTCTCAGCGGCGCTGTTGATGACGGTGCTGGCGCTGGCGTTCGTTGCCCAGTCCATGTCCATCAATACCGATACGTCCGACATGCTGTCGCCGGAACTGGAATTCCGTCGCTTAAGCGGTGAGTTGAGCGACGCCTTCCCGCAGTTCTCGGATAATCTTCTGGTCGTCATCGATGGCGACACCCCGGACTTGGCAGATGATGCCGCTATGCGGCTGGCCGTGCGCTTGCGGCAAAACCCGGATGTGTTCGGCAATGTGTACGATCCCGGCGGCGATGCGTTTTTCCGCAAGAACGGGTTGCTGTTTCTGGATGTCGATGAATTGGCCGATCTGGGCGACCGTCTGGCCGAGGCGCAGCCGTTTCTGGGCGTGCTGTGGCGCAATCCCGGCATGGTCGGCCTGTTCGACATGCTGAGCCTGATGATCGACGAAAATGACAAGGCAGACGGTGTCGCGTTGCCCATTGGCAAGGCGCTGGAGTCTGTTGCCGAGATCGTCGAGGCCCAGAACGCCGGAAAATTTGCCCAGCTGTCATGGCGCAACCTGATGGATGCCGATGACGACACAGGAAATGCGGGCGGGCCGTATCGACGCTTTATCGAATTACAGCCACGGCTCGATTTCTCGTCCCTGCAACCGGCAGAGACTGCGATGACGGCGATCCGTAATTTGGCAACCGAGCTGAATATCGATGCCGACCACGGCGTCGGCTTGCGGCTCACCGGATCGGCCGCTTTGGCCGATGAAGAACTGGCCAGTGTCGAACGCGGCATGGGGCTGGCGGGCATCGTCTCGCTGGTGTTGGTGTTGGGATTGCTGGCGATGGGCTTGCGGTCTGTGCGACTGGTTGCGGTGACGCTGGCGACGCTGCTGATGGGGCTGGTCTGGACGGCAGCCTTTGCGCTGCTGGCGCTGGGCGAGCTAAACCTGATTTCCGTCGCCTTCGCCGTCCTGTTTATCGGCTTGAGCGTCGATTTCGGTATTCATTTCGTCATGCGCTACATGGAAGACATCAACAACGCGCTCCCTCATTCAGAGGCCCTGGGTCATGCGGCATCGGGTGTCGGCGGGGCCTTGAGCCTGAGCGCCATTGCCGCCGCCATCGCTTTTTATTCCTTCCTGCCGACAGATTATATCGGGCTGGCCGAATTGGGCCTGATTGCCGGAACCGGCATGTTCATCGCCTTGGCAGCCAATCTGACGGTGCTACCCGCATTGCTGACATTGGTGCAGGTGAAACCGCAATCGGGAACTGCGGCGATGACGGTAAAATTACCGAGTGCGTCGCCGCGCATCGTGATTTCCATCGCCGTGTTGCTGGGTATCGGGGCGGCGTTGCTGGCGCGTGATGTGCACTTTGATTTCGATCCGATGAACCTGCGCGATCCGGGAACGGAGTCGGTGTCGACCATTCTCGATATGATGAAAGACAGCGACACCAGCCCTTATAATATCACCGTACTGGCAGACAATCTGGATGGAGCCGTCGCCCTGGGCCGAAAGCTTGAAACCCTGCCCGGAGTCGACGGGGTGCGGACCATCGCCGATTATGTGCCCGACGGTCAGGACGAGAAGCTGGAAATCATTTCCGATCTGGCGTCGTTTCTATCGCCGTCGCTGGCCGCCCGTACCGAGCCCAGAAAAGTCGAAAATGTCGAACGCCGGGTCGCCTTCGGTCGCTTGTTCGAGAATTTGCAACGACTGACCTTCAGCGCCAAGGCTGGCGATGCTAAAAAATCAGCATCGCGGTTGCTAACGGCTTTCGCTGCCATGGCCGACCCTTCGGACAGCGCGGCGCTGGATGAGTTGGAGCACCGGCTGCTGGCATCGTTGCCCGCCAGTATTGAAAACCTGAAACTGTCGCTGACGGCGGCAGCTGTCGATTTGCAGGATTTGCCGCAATCCATTCGTGCCCGTGAAATTACGACCGATGGCGGGACACGAGTAGTGGTGACGCCGTTCGAAGACCTGACCGACCGCGATGCACTCAGCCGCTTTGTCGCCGCCGTGCGTGCCATTGCCCCCAATGCGACGGGCTCGCCGGTGGTTATTTTCGAGGCCGGGAACACGGTCGTCGATGCGTTCCAGACGGCAGCGGTGATCGCCATCGTCTGCATCGCCGCCTTGTTGTTCATCATCTTTGGAAATCTGGTGCAGCCTCTGCTGGTGTTCGCGCCGCTGATGCTGGCCGCAGTGCTGACCCTTGGGGCGTCGGTGTTGCTTGATGTGCCGTTCAACTTTGCCAACGTCATTGTTTTGCCGTTGTTGTTTGGCCTTGGGGTGGCAGGCGGCATTCATCTGGTCATGCGTCGGGACCGCGACGGCGACGTGATGGCAACCAGTACACCGCGCGCCATTGTCTACAGTGCGCTGACGACCATCGGCTCGTTCGCATCCATCGCGCTCAGCGGTCACCCCGGAACGGCCAGCATGGGCGTGCTGTTGACGGCCGCTTTAATCCTGACCATGGCGGCGACGCTGCTGGTTCTGCCGGCGTTGATGCGGTTGGGAGGCAACACATGAGCAGGGCGCTGTTTCCGCTGATCCGGCAGTTTTCAAGCCGCCTGTCGCCGTTGCTTGCGAAAACGCCGGTTTCGGCCAATCAGGTTTCGCTGATCGCCATGGTCTTCGGGCTTGTCGCGGGGTGGTATTTAGCCATCGGTGGATTCGACAATGCCTTGGTCGGCGCCGGATACTTGTTGGTCTATTACATTCTGGATCACTGCGATGGCGAGATTGCCCGCATCCACGGCCAAAGTTCGGAATTCGGCAAGCAGCTCGATACCTTCGTTGACTGGGTTGTCCATGCGGTCTTCTTTGCGGCGCTGGGATATGGATATGCCGGGCAGACAGGCGAAGAACTGTGGATGTGGCTGGGTATTGTCGGTGGGCT
>Ga0233429_1000887_pt1 | contig 41321 bp, 61 predicted proteins | sample SI_118_April2016_3_FD_179879 | JGI IMG/M metagenome (GOLD analysis project Ga0233429, IMG submission 179879) | Seawater microbial communities from Saanich Inlet, British Columbia, Canada - SI_118_April2016_135_MG | ecosystem: Environmental > Aquatic > Marine > Inlet | place: Canada: British...
TCGCCGCCCGCGACCGTTCCCATCTTTCGCCTGCTTTTTTCGCTTTGTGGCCGTCTTCTAACTCAACTTCGTAGTCTTCGTTGCGGAGTCTCGTAGGGTTTGCCACGCGCCGGTCATTCCAACTGCCTGAGTATAGCGACTCTGACCCTTCTGCCCACTGACCTTTCTTTTTTAGCTTGTTAATCTGATTAGGCTTCTTTTTCCACATTGCCCAATTAAGGTGGTCGCGCTCATGCAGGCTTAGTTGTGGCTCGGAACAGTGCTCTAGGTGGCACACGGATATGTCGTCACGATTGAGAAACTTCTCCCATACCTCTTCTGCCTGGTATGAAACGATATTCCTATCGGGGGCTAAACCTATCGCCCCTTGCTGTACCGCGTACTCCATTGCGATTTCGTACAGTAGCGGTCCGTACCCGTCGTCTGCTAGGGAAGAAAGAACCTCAAAAATATCGGACGGTCGATGAATCATCATCAGACTTCCTACCTCTATCGGCGGTCCTTTACGCATACCTGAGAATAACGTAATCTCAATTAAGCCATCTAGCAGTTTAACTACTCTGGCAAACCCCTTACCTCGGAGGTTTTGAATCATTGGGTTCTTAGTCTTAACCGGATTCGGGGTAAGTGCCCCACCCTCAAGAGGCTCAATAATACCACGCTTGCCCGCTATTCGGAGGGCTTCCTCCATAGTGGTACATTCGTACTCTGCCTCATTGCTTCCAATGACGCGCCAATTGAAAATGGGTTCTTCTCGACTCATCTGTAGTAGCTCCTGCGCGGATTGCTTACCTGTGTTGAGGCAATATCGTATATCTTAACTTTCCCCATGATGCTCAGGGTGTCAATAATGTCCTGCTTCGTCTGGAACGTGCCGTTAGGGTCAAGCACTTCGATGGAAGTGTTTACCATTACGCCCAGGTCGTTAATGACCGCAAAGACATTTGCTCCAAACTGCTCTAACTTGGGGCCTACCTCTTCCAAGTTATCGTCTAGCTCGTTCTCGCTAACGCCTAACGCCATTGCATCATCCAGAAATTGTGACCACGCATCCTCGTTTATCCAAGCGCCAGAATCTGCGGGCGTCTCTTCTACAAAGACTTCAACGGGTACGGGTTCCTGCTCTACAACCGCTTCTTCAACCGGGGGAACTCGGTTACGCGGCACATGCCCTGTAACTCCTAATTCATCCTCGGCTAGATAGGCATCCCCCTCTTCAATCACCAGTCGGATACCTGCTTTGATAACGTCTCGGGGAGCGGGTACCGCTGCTTCAACCTCGTTAAATCCCAGGTAAGCGCCGTCGCGGCTAGACAAGACGCTGCTCATGTAGTCTGCAACGTCTCGTGGGCTAATTGCGGGTCGTGCTGGCTTAGGTGCTGGGGCAGGTCTAGGTGCTGGGGCAGGTCTAGGTGCCGGGGCAGGTCTAGGTGCCGGGGCGTATTCCCCATATAGTGCTTCTTGCGCGTATGCCCTGTGCCCCTCATTCGTAAGGCTAACGTGAACGTACCTCTTACCACTAGCCTCAATTAGCCCCAACTTAAGGGCTTCTGTTTTAGCCAAGTTAAACTTAAGCCTCGGCATTATCACCGTACCGCTGTCCCTGTCTATAGCTTTTCCGCTCGACTTCTGCGGTTCAACAATTGTTGTGCCTCTTTTGCCTGCCAAGTACCTTAGTAAGACGGCTACTGCCTCTTTAGCTGCTGCCGACTTTTTAACCGCTGCCGACTTTTTAACCGCTGCTGGTTTGGGTGCGGCTGGTCTAGGTGCAGGTCTAGGGGCGGGCGCGGCCTTAACTTCCGGCTCGTTCTCTAGCCCTTCTAGCACTGCCTGCATAGCGTCCGTGCTCATTCTAACGGGCGAGATATTCTGCGGAGCGAATACCGAAATAGCAGTAACAAAGCCCGCTGCGTACTCGTCGCTTTCCCCGTCCATGGGGCTAGGGTTCTTTGTGCGTTCGTAGTATGCTCTAACTCGAATGACAGTTTTAATGCCGTCCTTGAATCCCCGTTTCCAGTCCGCTGACTTTCCACTTGTGGGATTGCGTCGCGTAACAGGTTTCCGCCTAGCGCGCATTGTGGGGTTGGGTCGTCTTTGTCGCTGTACGCTACGGGGGTTCGGAAACTTCTGGTTAGGGAGACCCGCTAATTCGTCAAACTTTGTAAGAAATGCACTCTCCGCTGCTGACCCAAATCCTGCTCCCCAACCCCAACCATTTACGGTATCCCATAGATTATCCAAATGCGCCTCGAAGGACTGCTTCAATCCCCCGTAGTTATCTGCTTGGTCTACTGCGGTTCCTGCGTCTGCCTCCCCGTACTTTCGGGCTTCGTCCCACCTTAAGTCTTCCGAGTGCATTGGCACAACATCGTAACGTGGCGTGGTCTTATACGCAAACTCGATTGCTTCGTCCATGTCGTCGCTAAAGGCAACAACTTCTTTGCCGTTGGGTGATAAAATCAACCAATCGTTCGCAGCGATAAACTTATCCGCCTTCCCGCCGCCCCAATACTTAACTTCTTTCTTGCTCAGGTCCACGATAAAGCCTTCAATGCTTTTCATGTGAGCTAAGGCTTCTTTGATTGTGGTCGAGTCTGCTGATTTTTCACCTGTAGCGGTAAAAATAACGTACTTATAGTTGCTCATGTTTAATCCTATGTTGGGTAAGCCCTCATAAGTATACACCGCCCACAGTCCGCTGACAATCCAAACCTCGAAAGGGGTCAATTCCCCTAGAGATTCAGATGGTTACGGGCTGGGACGGTATGTACGTCAAGCCTAAGTTTGTTTGTTGGTAGGTTACTTTTTCAGCATAAGGTAAGCGATTACTAGACCCGCTGCTATCATCGCCGGAGGAATTGACGTTCCGCCTGTTGCACCGCCTCCCCCGGCTGCTGCGGCCTGTTCTGCTAGCTGTTGCTTTAATATCACAATGCGTTTTTTCGCGAACTGCTGGGACCACTTATTCCCGAACGCTTCGTACCATTCAATGCGGGATAGCTCAATAGTTATAGGGTGTGCCCCGCATTGCTTAAGGGCTTTTTCGTACAGGTCTGCCGACTTTACGCCTGCTCCACTGTACCAGAGCTTGCCGTCTCTTTTCTTAGTGCCTGTAAGTTTGCGCTTCGTATCTACACCAAAAGCGTAGGCCATTTCAGCCGAATGTTTAGTGTTGCTAAAATAGCTCTTAACGCATTTTTCCATCTGCGGGTCTAGTCCGCTTACATCGTTAGCGATCAATTCCGCTTGGACTCGCTTTACAACGGATAAAATTGCCAATGCTGCGGTTGCAAATGCCATTACTTTTTAACCTTCGCCAACATTTCGGCGGGAGCAGCACCCTTGTGTTTAGCTAACACTTCTTGGAGTACAGCATTCTTGTATTTAGCTAACTCTTCTGGCGTCGTATTCTTGGGGGCGCCCTTTTTCTGCATCACACCTAAAATTGCGGAAGCTGCCAAGGATAGTGCTATAGGGTCTTTGGGTACACCTTGCTGCTGTAAATAAATAACCCACTTCGTCGGCACGCCGTAATCTGCTGCGGCCACAGTTGCTTCTTTATTTACTTCGCCGTTGGATAAGAAGTCCTTGCTGTAGCAGCGCATAAGAACATCGTCAATCCACTTGGGTCGGCGTGTTACATACACATAAAGGCCCACTGCCGCTGCTATAGCAATCCACTTATTCATTGTGTCCTACTTTCCTTTAAGAACGGGCTACCATTAGAACAGTTACGGTGGCCGCTCCACCACCTCCTGCACCGTTGTTATTGGTAAACACCAAATCAGCTAAATCCCCAATAGCTCCCGTATAAACGAAGCTTCCTGACCCTGCTGCTGCTGTCACAATACCTAAAGTAGTCGTCAGAGTTGGGAGTGTTCCCGGCCCATATACAATTAAATCTACGGACACGTCATTGACTAGGGTATTTACAATAACGTCAATCCGCTTTGCATGAATTGTAGGGAGTGCAGAGATTAAAGTAGATATTACCAAAGAGGCTATGTTCTCTTTAGCATAATCTTCCTCAACATGGGGTACGTATCTTCCTTCGAGTATCATTAGATGTCCCTCCCCAAACAAGTCTGACCTGACGGGTCGCCGTTTGCTTCACCTTCTTCGACCTGATACCCAAAGACTTGAATTAAAATGGCGAGATTCATTTCGACGCCTAATAAGTTAGTTACTTGCAAGAGCCCTCTAATGGTCCCTTCTCCCTTTGCGTCGTAGCCAATTACTCCTCGATTCTGGAGGAACGCTCCAGTAACGTCTAAGGTTCTATCAGGGAAGCTGGCAATAAAGTCCGCCGTGCCCCACCCTCCTTGTTTGGCGTACCTTTGGATAGTTAGCTCGGTTCTAATCGCTTGTATATCCCCAGCACTTCCCCTAATGGTCCATAGGAAGTAAGGGTCTCCGACAGGCACTGCCTCGCGGGCTTCCGCGTTTAACCCTGCGTGTTTAAGAAAGGGCGGCCTAACAATGGGAGTTGCGTAATCATATGTGGTAGTAGCTGACGTAGGCAAGGTAGTGACAAACGATCTTTCTTCAATTAAGACTCTTCGCTTTTCGCGAAAAATAACCTGCCCATCTGAACCTAGAATGTCCATTTTTTTCCTCCGCTTGAGTTTACGCCGCATAAAGCTGTAGGGGAGAGGGACTGAGCCCTCCCCCCTACCTTATACTAGCTGGGATTAACGTCCCGTGTCAAGCATCGCCACTGACCACGTAAGGTTCACGTCTACAGCCGCACCCCAAGCGTTAGTGATAACGATTGTGCGGTCACTATTACCTAGCCAAAACTCGGGGCTAGGCGTCATATCTTGCCAGCCCGGTACAGTACCAAAGCTATTGTTGATAGGCGCGTTCTCAATGTCTAAGAAGCCGTCTGTACGTCGCTGTTCTAAAGAGACGTAGCTGCCGTACTCATTAGGTAATTGCAGCGGTGTTCCTGGCACAGCAGTAAGTTTGACAGTCGCCATACGCCCAATAACGATTGCGTTCTTGCCGCCAATGATGGAAAGTTTCTGAGTGCCTGTGCCGCCACTTGAAACGTTCGTGTAATTAAGGGTACGTTTAACGATCTGCACGCGAGGGCCAGAAGCCCAAAGCTCTGGTCGGTTGTAGAGCGGGCTAGATTTGGGGTCGCCAAATAGCCATACCGTCATCGCACGTGCTAGTCGCGGGCTTTTCTCTTCCCAAACACCGAACTCTGGTGCAATAAAATCCATTTTAGCAGGCATCGTCTTCTCCTATTAGTGTTACTTGTGTTACTCTTGTAGCTTATTATCTGCCGGTGTCTAGTACCCAAGCTGTCCAAGTAAGGTCAGCGGTGATGCTAGCTGCTCTATTATTGAGTACGCTGTGTTTTTTATAACACGTTCCCCACCAAAGTTCTGGTTGTTCAGAAATCCAAGGTTGTCCTGGTGTATTTCCAAACACGTTTTCAATGGGGGAATCCTGAATGACTTGCTTTCCGTCATCACTCAGTTGAGTATAAATAATGTAAGACAGGTCTTCGTTGGGTAAGATTCTTGCTGTTGCAGGAACTGCTGTTGGTTTAATTGTCGCAGTGCGGCTATACACCACGGCGTTTTTGCCGCCCCAAATGTTTGTAGTGGTCGTCCCTGTAGCGCCTGTAGCAACCACAAAGTTTAGATTTCGTTTAACACAAGCTAAACGCGGGCCTCTATGCCAATCTTCTGGGCTCTCCCAAGAAACTGGATTGCTAGCTGGGTCGCCATATAACCAAGCAGTCATGGTTACGCCAAATTCCCCGTACTTAACGAAAGCTGGGTGTACCCACCCCAATCTCTTCGCTCCCTTTTCTTTAACCGAATCAAAAGCAAATTGGAAAGGTCCCTGTAGAGACTTCATCATGTGTAATTCTGCGCCCATGTTCTTTCCCCGTTTTGGATTTCTTTTCTGTGAAGTCTCAAACGTTATTACGGTATAGTGCGTGTACGGTTTGAGACTTAACAGAAAAGGCGGGTGCCAGCCTAGACCGACACCCGCCCTTCCATAAACTGCTAATCTGCTAGTTGCAACACTGGCGAGACTCGCGAGTCTTAAAGCGGGCTACCCTTACGCGGGCATCGTCATGCGGAAGCCCTTGAAGGTAGCCTTGAAAGCGATACCACCGAATCCACCCTGGCCATTAACCGAAGTTGCAGCAAGGACGTTGTTGTTGAAAGTCTGCGCCGCGCCAGTCTTAAGCTCCAAATCAACCTGGATATTCGGTGGGAACACAATCGGGATAGGAAGCTTGCGCTTCTGCTCGCAATCAGCCGCTCCATTGTTGGCAAAGGACGAGAGTACCGCCGTGGTGGAACTAAGCGCCACAAAGCCCGTAGGACCACTTCCTGCGGGGTACTCAAGCACCGTACCTAAGGTACGCTTAATGCCGTCGCCAACCGTAAGTGACCAAGTTGTGTTGCCACAAATCTTAGCCATGGTTGCCTGGTCCTCGATGGTAATCTCGTCAAGGCTAGATGCTCTCGCCGTGCCGTAGACCTTAAAGCCCAGGTGCGTAGCGATGTAAACCTGATTGCTCGGCTGACGGTCGCCATTGGTGTTGTTAGTCTCACCCACAGTCAAAGCAGCGGTAAAGCCCTGACCAGCCTCTCCGATGTTCTTCTGCATGAACTTAACGACTGAGCCTGCGGGGAGGGTAACTGATGTACCTCCCGCAGACGTGCCGTTAGTAAGTGGGATATACGACGTGCTGTACCTGTCTTCCGCACTTGCGAAAGTAAGGTCCGAAACGGTAACGCCGCGTCCCTGGTCAATCATCATGTCTGCAAACGGGCGAAGCTCCGAGTACAGGGTTTTCTGGTTCTGGTAACTCATGTCTAATTCTCCTAAAGTTTGTCGCTCTAACTAGGGCCGTGTCGCCTTAGCCTCAAGCTGCGTTAGTAGCGCCGCCGAACATTGCGCCGTTGGTTGAAACGTAAGCACCCTGCAAGCGCGGTAGCGGAGACAACGAAGCTCCACCGAACTTGGCATAGCCGCCACTGAAGTTAGCGTAACCGCCTCCGTTGCCGGACTTCAGCTTTTTAATCTGCTCATCAATCTTAGCGTCCGCATAATCATTGACTGCGAGAACGATAGAAGCAACAGCCGCCCAGGTAGCAATCTGCTTGACTGCCGGGGGAAGCTTGCGAGCAAACTTAGCCTTATGTACAACAACCGCGAGTGCGGTAAGCGATGCGGGCAGAATAGCATTCTGCATTTCCAGGCTAACGTCCTTAACGGCGTTGTTATACCACACCATGCTCTTGAGGCCGTTCTTAATCACGGACGCGGTAAGCGTACCAATGACCGCCGCTGCAACGTCAACGCCACCTGCACCGCCCAACTTCTTAATGCCGAAAAGGCCGGTCGGGTTAGCGCGGACGCGAACACGGATGGTACCGCCGCGCTTCTTACGAAGAACCACGGTACGCGAACGTGTGGTACGTCCCTTGTGCTTACGGTAAGTACCCTTCTGGGCCTTCGGCTTACGCAGTCCGCCCTTCAGCTTGGTAGTGGTATATGCGCGCTTCTTACGGCGACGCACTACTGCCTTAGTGCCCGTCTTCTTACGACGTGCGGCAGCGGCGCGCTTCTTCTTTGCAGCGTTAGCTGCACGAGTCTTAGCTGCCTTAAGGCCAGCACGGCGAGCGGCAACGCTCTTGCCCTTGTGCTTGCCGGAGGTAAACGTACCTGCCTTGATGTTGACTCCGTTCTTACGACGACGCTTACGCGGGTTTGCAGTACGAGTACCACTCATTCGACGCGACCGCGAGACTTTTCTAATAGCCATCACTGTTCTCCTTTGGATTAAACTTCAGCCAGAAAGCTTAACGCCTCGGGCTATCGTACTACTAATAAGGTTGCTCAGTTGCTTTATCAGTCCCTGAGCTTCCTTCTGAAGTGTACTGCCGAACCCTGGGCGAGTCAACGGAAAATGCAGTAAGGGCGGGGGGTTAGTCTTTGTTGTGTGTGCCTACTCCTCGCGAAGTGGGCGAAATCCGGTGAGTAATGGGTATTTAATTTTTCTATTATGATACCTATTAAAAGTTTCAGAAAACCTAGTCCCTGTGTGGAAACGCTCAGTCAATGATGCCTCGGTCCTCAATTTTCATGCCGCCGCCATGAATCACTATGGTATCCTCACCTAAAGCGTACACCATTGGGTAGGTCTTGCTCTCTTCTCCCATAAGGTGATAGTATTCTACAAACTTGTCGTCTTTCAATGCGCCGTAACATAGCTCGCGGCCTACGCCCAAGAAAGTTAGTGGTACATCACCGCTTAAGCCTGGAATATTAAGGAAGCCCACTGTGCGGGACCGGTTTCCCCAATGGAATCCTTCAAATTGTGCTCTAGCCTTCTCTAAGAACTCTTCGTCTTGTTCATCGCCTGAGACTAACTCTTCCATGGTCTCGGGGTCGTGGTCCATCGCCATGATGGCGGTGGGGTCGGTGTATCGCGTCCAGTTACTTGCGTTCATGTCCTTGTGGTTGCAGAAATCATTAAAGTCTGCCTCGTTACCAAAGAATGTGATGCCCGTATGTGGGTGCTGCGCGATAAACTCGCCATGTTGCGCGTATGCTCTCCACGCTGCAACTGCAAGTAGCATGTTATCGTCGGCGGCGTTAACGTACTCAAACGCTAACGACGTTGAATCGTCGTCTTCGTCCCCCTCTTCGTCTTCCCCCGCAAACCCTCCCGACAAGTTTACGTCTTCGTCTGGTGGCGCTCTCCATTCTCTGCTATCTCTGACATCTCTGCCCTGCGCTTTTTCGTGCGCCGCCCATCTTTCGTCGTGAAGCTCTTGCTCGTAATCTCTGTCGTCGTCGTCTTCGTCTTCATCTTCATCCTCGCTAAAGGGATTCTGCGTATACTTACGTTGTACGGGGCCTGGGTTTTTCTGGCCAAAGAACCTAGCCATTTGCGGGAAGGCTTCGCCAATCTCGCCCTTTAGCCCTTCTGCGCCAGCTTCTAACGCACTTCGGCCCATCCCGTTAGCAACTCTTCTGAATCTATCTCGTGGGTCAGTCCCTCTTGAGTCAGTCATTGTCTTCTCCGAACAGTCTTGATTGTAGTAAGTCGCGGGTGCCGTCGATTAAGTCTTCAACGAAAAAGGCTAGTCCTTTTTGTGCATCTAGCGTTGCTTTGTCTCTATGGCTCTCGTATTCCGATACTGGCTCAACGTCTATAACGTCGGCGTCGTCGTAGGTATCCGGGTCGGGTACTATTACTTTCGGGATAATAGCCAAACCGCTGCTACTAACCCCAAGATTGGGACTAGAGGCGTTGCTTTCGCTTGTCTCCGTATTTGAGCGAGGGTAATCCCTCCCACGTTGGGGCTGGCCCCAGGGAATGTCGGAGATTCCGAAGTCTGATGCGTTTTTGCCATCGCCCATGTTGGTTCGCTCCAGTGAACAGGGTCTAACGGAATCCACTGTTTGGGTTGTCCGATAGGGGGTAAACCTACCAGTGCTCTTACGTGGAAGCCGTCGCCATTTGAGTTTGCGATAACCTCTGCCATTGCGGGTAAGCCAATAGCTCTTGCCCCTGCAATGGCTAACGCCGTTAAATCGTCGCAGTCACCGCCATACTTTGCAGTCTCGGTAGGTTTGCGGATAATTTCCCCCGCTTCTCTGCGATAAGGTAGCTTCTCTAAGAATTGTTCCCACGCCTTAAGTTGTTCGTCTGCTCCGCTTCCAACCCCGCTTAATACCTTTTTGAGTAGTAAGTCTTGGATTTCTCGATTCTGCGCGTACTCATCTCCAGTGTCTTCAATGAGGATAATCTTATCAATGACACCTTCCATACCTATTCTAGTTGGTACGATACTATATCCATGAGTAGGCATTTTCTTTCCTTAATTATCAGTAGGGGTCGCCGCGTCCGCTAGAGCGTCTAGCACGTCCAGGGCGGCGTCTGAGGCCGGGAGCGCGTCTGAGGCATTGGAGGGCGTCGAGTCGCTTGCAAGGGCTACAGCGCCGTCCTGGGTATCCTGCTCGGCGTTTGCGGCTGGCTCGCTCGGCTTGTCACACCCGGTAAAGGATGCGGCTGCCCCGAAAATCAAGATGCCACTAATAACGATACACTTAAAACGATTCATGCTTACTTCCTACTGCTACTAATTAACCAACCTAACGTGAAGCCCGCTGCCAAGTACGGCAACATCGCATACACGCCAATCTTATCGACCACTTCTTGGCCGCCTTCCGTCTCTCTTACGAAAACGTCGAGGCTTTGAGCGATTAACTTAGAACCTGCACCTTTCCCATCATCGTCTGTGATAAGTTTGGAAAGCTCTTTTGCAATATCTTCTTGTATGGTGCTGCCTAAGCCAATCATGCTATTCTCCGTTCTCTTTGTTCTTAACGACGACCAACGGCCATCCAATCTGTAGCGCCTCAGCAACCTTAGCCGTATCTACGCTTAAGCTTTTCTGAGGCATACTCAAGTAGGTCCCCGACTCAGGATAAATCCCCTGTAAGGTTAAATCGAAACGGGTAAGCGCGAAAGCCACCCTGAATCTCACAATATCGGGGCAGTAGGGGTGGTGCATTAACGCTTCGTAGGTTAATTTCTCTGCGGCATCTAAACCGTCCATAATCAGCGTGTTCTGAATGTTAAAGCCCCAAGCGCGGGCCGAGTAGTTTCTATGCTTCTCGCCCTCGCATAGCGAGATACAAATCTTGCTCCACTTTCGGGATGCCGCGTAATCTTTTTCTACAGAAGCTAACGTCTGCAAGTAGTAGGGCGCTTTTGGGCTTGTGGGGTCTTGACGATACATTTTCATAAGCATCGGCTTTGCCCTACTCTCTTTCTCTGCCCCTCTGTCCTCTTTCTTGTAGGAAGTATGAAAAGCTACCCCGCCTAAGTGTACGCCTTTAAGGGGGCCTACAAGTTGGTTGTGAACAGGGTCTTCATAACTGAGGGAGCCGTCGTTCTTTAGCAACCTAATTTGAATCTCGTGGGCAAGTCCCTCGTCGGTATTGGTGGTTAACGAGACCCCTAAAGCGTTGCATTTGGCCTTATCCGCTTTACGCACTTCAGCCTTAAAGTCTAATCCTTTGCCAAACTCAAAGTGCTCGTCGCCGTCTACGATAAGCAGCCACTTGGCTTTGCTCTTAGCGAGTGTGCGGTTACGGGTCTTAGAAAAGTGGATACGGTCCATGCCGTCTTCTGCCACGGTCATAAAGAGGTCCGGTGCCTCTTCGTATACGGTTACGTTAGGAAACTCCCGGCAAATGTCTTGTGTGCCGTCAGTAGAGCCGGTGTCGATAATGTGAACGTGGTCAACCTGACCAACGATACTCTCTAGGCATTTGCGGATACCCATAAACTCGTTCTTTACCATCATGCAAGCGTCGATGGTAAATCGTTGGCGCCAATCTGTCTTTGCTCGTGCTTTGCTAACCATAATGTTCTTTCCTCTCTTTATTGTTTGCTGTACTGCCCTCAGTTGGGGAGGGCTTGCTGTATGTGGAACGCTATTCTCGAAACCGTCTTCCTAGAAAGAGGGTTTGTCGGTAGGCGTGTCCTGTGTATCTTTGACCGATTCGACTTTTTCAGTCTTAGCTGTCGTGTTTGCCTTAGTTACTGCGCGCACCTCTAACCACTTCTCTAGTACCTTAGATACACGGAAGATGAAGGTAACAGCGATGCCAAACCACGTCCACTGTTCCGGCGTGGCTTGCGCCTCTAGCATTCCAAGCGCGGTCATAACACCGGCGATGGTTTCTCGCGAGGCGTACTTACTGAGGCGTTCCATTAGTTCTTTCTTGTAATCCATCTTGTACTCCGTGCGGGGGCTCTTATTTGCAAGCAGGAATCTTCGTCTTGCTTGCTAGTGGGGTTACGGTAGGTGTGGTGCCGTCGGCTAACTCACACTGGATACTCAACTTGTACTTGTACCCGTCTTTGGGTTCTTTCTTGTCCTGCCAGTAGGCAACTTTCGTGTTCTCGCATTGTAGCGGTTTCGTGGTACAACCTGCTCCCGTTGCCGTGACTGCCAATAAGATTACCGTTACGAGCGTCTTTCTCAGAAAAGCCATGCTTTAAGTCCTCCGTCTACAAGTTTCATTGCTACTCCTATAAGAACAGCCCCGACGCCTACAATCACTACAACCTTTCCTTTCCACTGATTAAGGAAGGTGTCGTGTTCTGTTTGCTTCTTCTGGATGGCCGCGACAGTTTTGATTTCTCCATCTACCTTAACTTCGAGTGCAGTGAGCGAAGCCTTCGTGGCCAACGTTTGCATTTTGGCCCCTAAAGCGCCTAAATCATCCTTGCAGGCTAGGTCGTCTAATTTAGCCTCAAATCCCGTCACTGTTTGCTTAAAGGCTTTTCTGTCAATGCTAGCGGCTTGCCTACTTAGCTTGGCAAGGGCTTGTTCCTCTTTAATCTCGTTTAAAGCTTTGTTAATAGCAACTAGTGAGTTTTCCATTCTGGTCCATGTGTCGCCCATGTGTTTTTGATTAGCTTCAAGTAAAGCTATCTTAGTGTTCTGGCTATTCGTAAACGCTGATTCAGGTCCACCGCTACCCATAGTTTAATCCTGATTGCTGTAGTCTTTTTCGACACCGGTTTTCGGTGTAACCTTCTACGCCCAATTCTTTGTTGGGGAGCGCAAGGGCAGCGCGCAGGCGTTCCCTCTCGCAATCATACCATAAATCGCGGACAGCGCCAGCCCAAGATGGGCAGATTCGGAGCTTGGTCATTCGGGAGCGTCTTTTCTCCAATCTGTCCTGAATAACCCTGGAAACGCGGGAGCTTGGTGCCTTATCAGTCCACATACAATGTAGACAAATACGGTCGTCTGCTGGGGTGTAGGCTCCACACCCCCTACAAGTACGCATCTCTACATCGAGGAACCTTCCCCCACGTTGCCAATCTCTATCCGACTCTACTCGGCCATGGTTTAAGGTGTTATTAGTGTGGTCGATGATAATCAGATTCTTCTTGCCGGGGCTAAGTCTTAAGCCTCGTCCCACTTCCTGCATGTACCTAGATACTGACTTTGTGGGTTGGGCTAACGTCACGCATGAGATAGAAGGTACGTCCAAACCCTCAATGTATAGGCCCACGTTACATAGCACATCAATGTGGTGGTTCTCTAGTCGCCAGAGTGCCGCCTTGCGGTCTTCGGCTTTAGTGTTACCGTCAACGTGCTCTGCTCGGATGCCGTAACTGTTATAGGCTTTAGCAATCTTAATGCTTACGTCCACGCCAGGAGTAAAGCAGATAGTCTTACGTCCCTTTGCTTTCTTTAACCACCAGCGCGGGATAATGTCAATAACCCCTTGCGCTTCATACGCAGCCTCTAGTGTCTTGCTTTCGTAATCACCTTTGCTGACCCTCACATTACGCAAATCGGGAGCCGGCCCCTGATATGTGATAGAGGGGACTAGGAACCCGTCCCTTTGAAGCTCTTTAATCGTCGGCCCCAATACCAGAAAGGGCGTTATGTCGGATAGGTTCTGTCCGTCCAGCCTAACCGGCGTTGCGGTCATGCCAATGATGGGCACCCCAGGCCACATTTGGGTAATGGCTCTGTGTTGGCCTATCAACTTATGGATTTCGTCGATTACAATTACTTCGGGAGACCAGTGGTCAAACATATCCGTCGCTTTTCTACGGGCAAGTGTTTGACTCATGGCTACTAGGTTATTACATTCGGATAAGTCGGGGCGACCTCCCGCCTCTAACCTCACGTATGGAACATTGTACTCGTCTAGCTTCTCACAAGTCTGCTCGAAAATCTCGGAGCTGGGCAATACCGTTATTGTGCGTCGGTTCCCTGTCTTGTAGATTAGCTGTACTGCGATTCTTGTCTTGCCTGCTCCCGTAGGCAATGTGATAGTTAGTTGTCGCTGTCCGTGGTACATCATGTCTTCGACGACACGGATAATCTTATCTTGGTATGGTCTGTTGCCCATTCTGCTACTCCCTCTACTCGTCTAACCAACTATTCGGTGTTCCCAGGTTCGTGATGTTGGGTACCTCTTGCCCTTCGTTCTTGGCTAGCTTCGGTCTATTTATCACCTTAAGCTTGAACGGGTGTAAACACTTGATACAGCGAATGTCTATAGAGTGTTTTATAACCACGAAAGAGTGGCGGCACTGGGGGCACACCGTTCTTACTAACTCAAGCTCATGTAGGAACCCCGCCATATAGCGGATAGCCAGTATCTCTTCCACGTTAGGGATAGGGGGCAGCGAGGCCAAGGTGTAATCGTAGTCTAGGTTGCCTTTTAAGGATGCTAGAATCTCACTAATTGTACTACTCGATACCTCTGTGTGTTTCGCTATAACGTTCTGAGGCATACCGTTACGGTACAACCAGAACACATTTCTAATCTCTTCGTCACTACACCTAAATGAGTGTTTCTTTTTAGGTATTCCTGCCATGCTTGCCCTCCCTGCTTGACGCCTGCGAGGCGTGAACGTATCATAGTACATATCGGCGCGACAAGAAAGCGCGCATTATTAACGGAGGAAAGAATGGCTACTAGAAGGAATCCGAAGACTTCGGGGGTGGGTCCAAGTTTGCCCCACGGCATCCCAGCGGAGTTACCGGATGATGGAACACCCTTTACAGTTGTAACCGAAGTCGCTACAACGCACAGGAAACAGATGGGAGACTTACATGCTGGAGGGGGTGAGCGAGAGCAACACCTCACTTTAGAAGACCTCAGTGATGCAGACTGGCACGTTTATGTGCAGGGTTCACACGGGTTTGATTTTCTCGACGTTACTACTGGTCGTCCAGAAGACGTTGACTTGCGTAACCTGTTCGGTGCAGGCAAGTACGAGATTATCCCGCAAGGTCCCCAGGGTACTTTGTTAAAGCAGTTTTCCTCTATCCGAAGGGTTCAAGACCTTGTGGCTAGAGATAACAAGGGTCGTGAGCAGCAGCGGGATAGATACGCTAGTCCCCGTAGTTGGGAAGAGGGTAAGGGCGGCGAGAATAAGGCGGATAGTTGGATGAACTTCACTATGCGTAAAGAAGCAGAGGAGCGTGCTGAAAACCAACGTATGCAGCGCGAGCAGGCTGCGCGGGAAGATACCCATCGTCGTGCTCAGGAGAAACGTGAGTGGGAACGCTCGGAGCGGGAGGATAGGGAGCAGCGCGAAAGACGTGCATCCGATGCTAAGGAGCGCACTGAACGTTATAACCGTGAACGCACCGAACGTTTAGAGCGTGAGCAGCAGGAGCGGGAAAACCGTAAAGAGAAAGCTGCACAAATGAATGGGTGGGTTACTACTGTTGGGGGATTGCTTACTACATTCCTGCAAGCCAATAAGCCGCCTCCCCCTCCGCCAAAGGATACTAGCATTAACGAGGTTCTAATCAAGTTGCTTGTGGATAAGCAGGCTCCCGTTCCTGTTGCGCCGCCTATGGACCTAGGTAGCCATATCGACCTGTTGACCAAGTTGGATAGGTTGCGTGCTCCTAAGCCGGAACCTACACCCGAGGAAAAAACGGACTTCGATAAAATCATGGAGGTTGCTAAGACTGCGGTTCCGGCTGGCATGTCATTACTGCAAGCTAGGTCACAGGCCCGTGTAGAGGCTGCACACCTTGCGGCAGGTGGACGACCGCAACAGCAGTTAGCCCCGCCGAAACCTGAGCCTGTTGACCATGACGCTATTGCCAAGCAGATTCTTTCCCAGCCGGAACAGATTGCGCGTTTGGCTAAGGAAGACCCCGACGTTTACGTTGCAGCAATGGCCAAGGCGATTCAGGATAACCCTGAGTTGCAGGAAGTGGTGATGAAGCACCTTGGCAGTTAGTTAGTACCACGATAGTCGGAATACCAACGGGCGTTGTAGAGCAATCTACAGCGCCCGTTTGCGTTAGACGTTGTAGCCTAATGACCTCATGTATTCAATTGCCATAGTTGACCCGTAACAAACTTTACCCTTCCACCTTCTAACGTGCAACTTTTCATGCCACCTTACCTGTTCGGGTCCAGTTACCGCTTTCATTTCATCGCGCACTTTCATTTCAAGGAACGTCGCAAAGAAGTCGGGGAATAGTGGGGGAGGGTCGAAGATAAGCAAATCGGGTACACCCTTTTTAGCTCCTTCGGCTACCATGACTCTTGCTGTCTGTTTATCTCTGAGTCCGCCGTTAGGAACAGAACAGAAACAGATTCTTGCTTTGTTCAGATGATTTACCAGTGAGATTTGCTCGCTAGTTTCGCTTGGGCAGTTTGCCATAGTAGTGTTTCCTGTAAGGGTGTGGAATATAATAGACCAAAGCGCGAGATTTCTGAGAACCTACCGAGTTTACTACGGAAATGGCGGTGAGTCAAGCTAAAAGCCCGGAAAAGTAGGCTCAGAGAACTATTCGACAGGTTCTGACATAGTTGAGGTTTTGGGGTACTGATTTTATTGACTTTTTAGTTTCTATGTCAAAACTTACTGAAGGGTCACTGAACCCCTATAGGGCAATCCGATTACTATGCCCTTTTGCTCTGTAACCCCCCAATCTGATTGAGAAAAAAAAATCTGTTGTGTGTTTTCGAGCAAATCCACTGAATAATCGCCGTTTTTGTACCCTAATAATCGACCCTCATTAGGTAATCACTATAGAGTCTATTATTAGGGTACAAAAATTTCCCAATAAAATCCTATTACTAGCTGTAACCCCCCAATCTGATTGCAGTCTGTCTCGAAAAACGGAGGGTAATCAGATTGCCCCCTAGGGGGTTGGAGCACTCTCCTGTAGGTTTTGACATAGAAACTAAAAAGTCAATAAAATCAGTACCCCAAAACCTCAACTATGTCAGAACCTGTCGAATAGTGTGGGGGGCCGCTCTCGTATTAGAGCATCTATTATTAGGTCATTTTGCTGGGCATAGGTGAAATCAGCATAGAGCACTTTGCTGTGCATAGAGAGATTCGGGATTATGCATTGCGCGACTTCGACGAAAGTGTAGGTCGAAAGTCACGATGCTTACTTTTTGCGGGTTACGGGGTAGTAGGTCTCTCCCCCGTAATCATAACTAGGATACCCACCCTCTTCAATCAGACGCTTAAAGCGCCGGTAATCCCCAACTGTCCTTACGCCGGCCACAAGGCACCAGGCTTTATAATACTCGAATAAGGTTCGGGACAGGGTGCCATTTTCTGAAGTGTGGACGGCCTGCTTTCTGGTATCCCCACACTTAGCATCTATGAATATAGAAATGGATTTTGTCCATTTCGTCGAACCCCAACCAGGTTTTGCCTTGTAGGGGTCGGGGCCTTTATTCAAGAACGTCGCTAGAGCGAGGGCATCCCCCAATGAGAGAGGGTATAGCTTAGGACGAGCAAACGGGTCAATGGGTCGAAACCCCTTAGCCCAAAGTGCGCGCATGAAAGCGGCGTAGCAGTGGGCGGGATGACCTAACGTACCTACCCACGCCTTGTAGTAGGCGTAGAGCACCTCACCTGATGTGCCTTTTTCGTAGTGTGTTAATTGAGTAGTGATGAACGCACGACACCTCATAATTCTGGCCCTGTGTATTTGAGAGGAAGATACCATTTTCCACCATACCTATAAGTGTGCATGGAATTGGATTCCCGTAAAGTCCTTAAAAAAGTAGTTTTACCCATTAAATATTTTTTGACCCAAGGACGTTTCGCGCGCACCGACCTTTGATAGAAAACATCCACTTTCATAAATGCAAGATAAGCCTGATATACTTCGCTCACCGGAGTACCATCACCACAAGCAGACTTTGGCTTACCTGCGTACAGTACGCCCTCTGGCCTAACGTCTTTGTAGTCTGCAAGGAAGCGGTCGAGATATGTATCTTGCCAATCCTCAATATCTTCAAGTAACTCTTCCCTCCTGTACTTAGCACGGTTTCGCTTAACTTCTAGTGGTAGTTTACGTGACACAATTTACCTCACGGTGTATAGAGAAGAGGGATATACGTTTCTCCGCCAAGGTCATATGGCGGGTATCCCAAGGCGGCAAAGGTTCGGTCCAGTTTACGCTTACTTAGCGAGTGCTTGTCACTCACATGGGCAGAAACACACCAAGTCATGTACCTAGCGTGTAGGTTGCGAGAAGTCGTTCCACTTAGCGGGCCAGTCCTATCTGCGGTTCGTGTATCCTCGCAGTTATTCTCGATGAAATCTAAAACATGGTTGTTGTCTTGGGTCCACAGCTTGCGAGCAGCCACAGAACTAGGAGGCTCAATGTAACTGCCACGCTTTACCGCTTCGGCTGCACATATCAGCGCCTTACAGATAATGGCATTTAACTCAGCAGCGATAATGTCTTTAGCTACGTTAGGGTTACGCTCCGCTTGTGGGATGAACCTATCAAACTTGACGATTAACCATCTTCGCTCAAACCCACCCGTTAAGTCGCGGTACCCTGGCAACTCATTACAAGCGAATACCTGCAATGCTTTACAAGCAAACTCAAAGGGAGCTTCCCGAATGGGTCTAGCCGTAAGCCTGTCACCCGAGATAACAGCCTTCACATTTGCACTATTCGCTATCTCGCTATCCGGCGCCTCGTTTACCGCGTTCAGTAAACTGTTCTTAAGCATTGCCAGCTTGTAGTCGTGCGAGAAGTCTTGAGGGGATACCGAAGTCACCCTCCCTTTAGGCATCATCGCAGTCCAAATGTCCAATAGCTTACTCTTGCCGTTTGCTCCGTGCCCTACTAACAGAAACGCTTTCTGCATATCCGTTCCCAGGCAGGCCAGTGAGATTCCCATAGCTTCCCATATGAGCCGGACCTTTTCATCCTTATCAGCGCCCACCATAATGTAATCTAGGAAGGCATCGAACTTAGGCGTCTCCACGTCTTCGGTGAACTCAGTATCAATGTAGGATAGAGCCAAGTTGTGTTTAGACTTAGGCTTAAGCTTCCAGCCGTACTTATCCAGTTGCACGAACCCATTATTGAAAGCCAGCCCGCCGGGAATGTCCTTAAACACACCCTCCATGCCTTTCAACGTATTGAGAGTTGCCGTAATGTCCCGCGACTGCCTATTACCTATTGTCAAGCGGTCTAGGATGGGATTACCATCGGCACCGGAACCCTTATGTACTACGCAACCGTCCAGGGAGTAAACAAGCCTAAGCACGTCTGGTCCGTAGACCTCTTCCCAAATACCAATTTCACGATTGTATAGGCGCAGTACACCTTGGTCGTAAATTAACTCGTCGTCGTAATCCGTAATCTCAGCACTACACCATTCGGCTATAGTCACTTCCGACGAATCGTAGAAGGTAGGTTGTTCTTCCGTTTGCCTTAGCTTAAATCGTTTGAAGGCGTCGATAGACTCATCAACAAACTCTTCTTCATCCCCATCACTGTCAGGGTCTTCCCACAAAGGAGCATCAGGGTCGGGCTTAGGAGTAGGTTTAACCACAGGTTTAACTGTAGGTGTACGAGAGCCTGCCTCATACTCGCTAGCAACTCGTGAAGCAATACCCACAATCTCATTGATACCGTCCTTGGTATCGCTAAGTGGTGGGTCGCAGCGTTGCTTGTCTATCCGTATCAAGTCGCGGAGAATGGCTTTCGCATCTAGCCCGCGCGCTCTAAGGTACCCGGCATAGCTAAACAGTGTCGTGTGCCGCTCGCCGTCCCCAATAACGTCAGGCAATCGGAATGCTACCTTAGACCTAACTACGGCATCCCAAATGTCCTTGTTCATGTCGTCGGGCTTAGTGAACTGCTTAACGTGCCGCTTCATGTTAGCGGTGCCCAATCCCGGCAACTCCTCAAACACGTCCAGCCTTAGCCACGGATACCTTAAGTCTTCACCCGTATCGTCCCGCCTAGCAAAAGGCAATACAAATCCTGTGTAGGGATGGAGCTTATCAATCTTAATGTCTTCATCTTCTAACGCAGTCCAAGCAGACTGTCTCCACAACTCTGTAAACTCGACGTACTCTTCTAGCGACATTAGCTTATGTAGCCTGCACACTAGACGAAACCCACCCCTACTATGGTATAGAGCCACATTCTTAAACCAGGGTAACGTACTTAAACGTTCTTCCTGTCGGTCACGCCACTCATCGTCAGGCAACCAACTATGGGGGCTTGAGTCAATGTCTAACGCGGCTACAGAATAGCGTAAGTCAAACCCCATTTCCCCGAGTAACGGAAACACGGTCTTGCTAAGTCTAGGGTGGGATTTCTCACCCTTAATGTGGTAGGGGTAGAAGTGGGCGTAAGTCTCATACGTTTCACGCATGGCTTCGCCCAATTCTACAACCTGCCATTCCTTAATGTCTTCTAGTCCCTCTCCTGCCCCTTCCCCTTTCCAACTTCGGATATTACGGTGTGGTGTTACAAGCACCCTAGCGCGTGGAGCAACCATTATTTGTCTGCTGCCTTGGGAAAGCACTGGTTAACAGCGTCCCCAAAGACAAGCCGCAGCTTTATCATGTTGTATCGGGTAGGGACTACCTTTCCTGTACGCCACCCGTTAATGGCTAACCTAGATACACCCAGCAAGCCCGCAATATCTCCAAAGGAGGCACCCGTTTTCCTCTTGTATTCTTGTAGTAAACTTTCAAACGTCATAAAAGTCTCGGTATAGTGTAGTAGTGGTGTGGCATCGGCACAGATTACCGACCCTATCAATGTGCCCGCAGGAAGGCTCCCCGTCAAGTGCGATTTTTCTGAGCAATCTCACGGGTTTGAGAAAGCCCTTGACGCGCGCCCTCGCGTGTGCCATACAGGGGGTGCAACTCAACTTTGCCAGAGGATACACAGACAATGCTTACACCATACTCATTTAATGGGGAGACTGGATGGCAGGTTTTAGAAACCGTCACCAGGGAGCTAGTTGCGGCTAACTCAGACCTAGCACCCATCATGTTAGACGCTACGCTTTACATGAAGGCGTTTGAAGAGGGCGACCCTAATATGCCGGACTTTTTAGGTTCGGCAAAGATGGCACAACAAGTGCTAGCGAGTATGGCTGAAAAGCTAGACGGCTACATTAGGGTAGAAGGCGCGCACCGTGAGGCAGTTTCACGTTTGCAGCGTGTCATTCTGGACCTACAATCGCAACTTGCCGCAAACGCAGTAGAAAAGAAGGCTGCGGAGCTTGATACGGACACCGAGCGGGCGACAGTAGTAACACTGCGCGAACGTATCGAATCGCTGGAAGAGGACACTAACACGTCCTTTCCTAACAAGTTGCGAGAGTTGAACGAAGAGATTACCCGGCTAGAGGCCGAGGTAGCCCGCGTTGACACTGAGGCACGTTCGTGGAAGCACCGAGCAGGAACCTTCAAAAAGGCTAAGGCTGAAACCTTAGAGCGAGCCGCTGCTACCTTTGAAGAAATGAAGGCCGACATTACCACGTTGAGCGATAAGGTTGCAGAGCTTCAGGAAGAGTTAGCAACTCAGGAAACAGAGAATGCACCTAAAGTGCCCGACGAGACCCTTAAGGGCTTTGAGTCACAACTTGCTACACTAGCTGCCGAGCGTGACCTTTGGAAAGAGCGAGCAACGGACGCTAAGAAGGCGTATAACGAATTGCGTAAAAGCATCCCAGGGGAACCCACTAAATGATGCCCCCCTTGCCGAAAGGCCCAAAGAAGATTGAGCATGTGAGTGCCAGTCAGCTTAAGACGTTTAGGCGTTGCAACCGTAAATGGTGGTGGAATAAGATTGCGGGAATCCCAATCAAAGAAACCGAAGCCATGGTCCGGGGTAAAGTCATTCATGGGATGATTGAACACTACTTGCTAGAAGGAGAATGGCCCGACCCCGATAAGCCAATGCACCGCCTTTGGTTGAACATCGCCAAGAAAGGCATGGAGTGGTTAGAGGGTAAGCAGGGCACAGGCAACGGAGAAACTGTAGAGCCTTACATTGAGATACAGTCGTCAGGGGAAATGTACCTGTCTAGCAGCCAAACGAAAGCGGTAGACGATGACCGTAACGAAAAGGCGCAAGCGTATTGGACGAAGCATGTAAACAAGGGGTGGTTCGGCCAAGAGAGCCAGGAAGCGTACCGACTGAAGATTGGGTTAGGAACGCTACCCTTCGCAATCAAGGCTATCGGTTACATTGATTGGCGTCTCCCAGGGGAGAATGCAGTAGCTGACCATAAAACATCAGGGAGCGATGATTACCGCCCCGACGATATGGCGCTTAAGGCAGACCCCCAGGCTATCCTATATTGTGCGGCGGACATTCTACATCACCCCTTTGAGAACGAGGAGGAGTTTAAGCGTTTCAGACATTACTACTACCCCACAAAGAATAGTGCATCAACGGCGTGGAACGAAGTAGACCTCACAATTGAGGAGATTGGCGACGGGCTAGATAAGATTGCAGAGGACATTGACCTAATGGTCATTGCCTCTAATGCAGCAGAGGCTAAGGACGTTTCTCCTAACGGGCAAGCGTGTAAGGATTTTGGAAAGTGCCCTTTCGTCGGACTGTGCAATCAGGTAGGCGACTTAAAGGGCAGAAGCAACGTAGACGTTTTTGGTGCCGGTGGATTCCACGGCATCGTTTTATCAGAAACTAAAGAGGAAGGCAAAAAGATGGGATTTCTGGACAAGATTAAGCAGAAGGAAGCAGCAGCCGGTAAGAACAAGGATGGCGTTAAGCCCACCCCTAGCGGCATTAACCCTCCAGATGCGCCAGCGGCACCTAAACCTGTCGTTAAAGCGACCTCCGTTAAGGGAGCAGCTACTGTAGCGCAACGTAATGGCGCAGTGAAAGCACTCGCAAATCTTACACCGAGTGAGTTGAAGGCGTTTAAGGAAATCGCTCCAGCGGGCCAAGCGTGGATTCTAGCCCAGGTTACTAAGGGCGAGAAACTGGGAGTAGCGTTTAACCGCGCTGTAGCCAACATCGCTAAAAAGAATCCCGAAGAGGCCAAGCGTTTGCAGAAAGTTGCTAGGAGCAAAGTGTACGACGCAGACGGTAAGATGGTCCCGAAGGGAGGTGTGGTTAAGCCTAAGCCCAAGCCTAAAGACGACAAACTGGATGCAGCACAGCTTGCAGAGCTTCAGGCATTAACAGGGAGTAAGCCCAAGCCCAAGCCTAAGCCCGTTGCTAAGACTCCAGAAAAGCCATTAGAGCTTCGCAATGAGCAAGACCCAACAACGTCTATGACGGCAGGCCAAATCTTTGCTGCGTATGACGCAATGGGAGGCGCAGCGCAGCAGGGACAAGGACAAGGACAGGGTAAAGCACAGCTTGTAAGCGGCCCCCAGGGAGCCACACTCTATGTGGATTGCGCGCCGAGCCGACATACAGTAACTTACTTTCACGAGTGGGTTATGCAGTTTGTTGGTGTAGTCTTACGGGAACACAACGCCGTCCACTACTCGCTGCCCCCTTTAGACTACGGCAAAGGCAGAGCGTATGTGGGCGTCGAGATTTCACGTTGGTTGGCCGCAGGCAACAAGCTACCGACCATGTACGTTAGCTCCACGCACCCCCTATACCAGAGCTTGCTTGAGGCTACGGGCGGGCAGTGGTGGGAGATTGTGAAGTAATGAACTACTACCAGCGACATAAGCAGGGGTGGGGAGAGGACTTATATTCCGAGTTGGCCCCCTACAAAGACTTACTGATAGATAGGTCGAGGGGAGTAGCCATACGGGATTTAACCTTTCGAGCAGCTATCGAGCAGACAATTGAGGTTAAGCTCGCATCGGGATTTGGGCAGAAGTCTACACCCAACACCTTTATCCAAACATTTAAGAAGCCCGAGAAAGAACACGTTACTATCCTAACCCGGTTAGGGGTGCTCTTAGATAGCAATGATGAATACAGTCTATTAGACTTAGCGCGCCTTAGATGCGAGTTTGCACAAGGCCCCGGCGGGCAGGACTACCCAGCGAGTGTTAGCGCATGGTCCCATTTGAGGCTGTTGAACATGGACGGTGAGGTACAACGAATAGAACCCGCAGCTAACCGACTAGGCTGGCCTCTGATTGTTAAGGAGAACTTTTGGCCCACACTTAAGGTGGAAGGTCCAATTAGGGCACCTATGAACTTGGTGTTCACTTTTACAGGGTACGACATGACCCTCCCAGGAGTCGATGAATGAGCGCAGCATCCGTTATTCGAGAAGGTTGGGTACACCCCAAAGCTAGAAGGTCGAAAAAGAAAGAAACCCAAGGCTCTACAGTTTGGGTTAGGAAGGACAAGGGGACAAGACTCCACCTGCTTCGTATCAATAGCCGAAGTATTGGGTGCGGTTTGAAGTACGACCCCGACCTCTACCACCACTACAACATTCCAGCGTTTAACAACGTGGCGTTCTGCAAGACCTGCGAGAAGAATGCCAAACTGGTCGGGAGTTAAGATGGGGCGCATGGGCGACATGGTGAGAGCGAACAAGGCTAAGGTTACTATTCAACCCGAAAGACCTAGCCGAATCGCACTCTTAGATAGGACCGCACACGAGCCTATTGATATGTCGCCGTGGAAAAGGGACGATTGCACGCTAGAACTACGGAAAATACAGAAAGAAGCTTTAGGCGCAATCCGAGATATGAAGGGTGCAGGCTTTATGCCCATTGGTGTAGGGTGGGGCAAGACGTTTATTGAGTTACTAGCTCCTGTAGTTAGCAACAAGAAACTAGCGATTATTCTTGCCCCATCTGCCACCCTGGAAAATGTTAACAACGAATTAGCATTCTTGAAGACACAGTACAAGATGCCGCCGATAGAATACAAGGTAATGTCATACGGCATCCTGTCTAGGTCAGACCCGAATAAGCCCGAGACATTTGATAAACTGAAAATGCTTATGGGAGACTATGGGGCAGAGGACGTTATCCTCATGTGCGACGAGGCACATAAACTAGCCAATATCAAGACTAGCGCACGCGCAGCTAGAGTTATGCGGTTCATTAAGGAGAATCCGAAAGTATCAGTGGTAATGTTATCTGGTACAATGACACAGACTAGCATGATGGACTTCCACCATTTGCTATCGTTAGCACTGAGGGAACATAACCCCCTGCCGCTAATTCCCAAGTACGCTAAGAAGTGGGCTAGGTCAATTGACGTAGATATTAAGAACTCAGCAGCCGACTTTTCAATCATAGCTAACACACTCAAGAAGTATGACCCCGAACTCAGTTACCACGAGGCACATAACCGGCGGAATGAAAGGGTAAGAAAGGCATTCGCGATTCACCTACTAGGGGCGCGCGGCGTCGTGGGCACCGTCGAAAACGCCTTGAATAATCAGCTTTTCGTCAACAGAATCATGCGCTTGGAATCGTTTGACAAGCGGCTCAAAGACCTGTATAAACAAGTAGCAGAAACAGGGGAATCCCCGAACGGGGAAGAGGTGTATGCAGACCCTGCGAGTATGGCACGAGCCTTACAGCAAATGTCGATGGGATTCTACTACAAATGGGTATGGCCGGACGATAGGCCCGACTTTCACTGGATGGAGACAAAGGCTACGTTTAGCAGGTTAATGCGACACGAGATACAGGCGAATAAGGCAAGCGGGTACGACTCGCCCTTACTGGTAGAAGCGGTTATCCGCGAGAACCCTATGTTAAATACCCACCTGCATGAAGCAATGGTGCGTTGGGACGAGCATAAACATAAACCCGACCCGCCAGTGGAACCCGTTTGGGTATCGGACAAGGTGGTAGAGGAATGCGTACAATGGGCATTCGACAACATGGCAAGCCTTTGGTACACGTCAAGGGCTGTAGCAGATAAGATAGAGCAGTTTGGAATGACTACCTATCGAGCAGGAGATAAAGTACAAAGTTACTTAGGGGACTTTAACTTCCCTGCCGCCTGGAGTATCAGGGCACACGGAACCGGATTGAACATGCAGGGCTACAGCAGAGCCCTCATTATGGAACCTCCCGCATCGGGAGCTAAATGGGAGCAGCTATTAGGTAGGCTGCACCGACCTGGGCAACTGTCGGAGGCTGTAAGATTCTATGTCTTGCAACATACCGAGAGACTACAAAGGAGTTATCACACGGCATTGAAAAAAGCTTCGTATATCGAAAACACACAAAGACAACCACAGAAACTTATCTCCAGTACGAAAATCACAACCAATTTTAACCAAAACTTAAACGTACTATGGGACTGAATAACATGAACGACACAACAATCAATGCACTAGACGTACTTGGGGCTGTAGCTGACGCAAAGGCGGAAGTAGCATCTTCATACATCGACCCAGGCACCCACATTCTTGAGCTAGAAGAACAGAAGCTCACACGAGGGTCGGGTACCAACAAGAAGTGCGTCTACTACATCGGAGACCTTAAGGTACTTTGGTCGAAAGACGAGGTACACGCGCCTGGAACCACCAAGACCTACGTTGAAAACCTCAACGACGATTGGGAGCAGGGACCGGGACGCTTGAAAGCGTTTGCGATGGCTATGGGACCGAATATGGCCGAGGAAGACATTACCAAGGAAGACCTCGCAGAAATGGTTAATAGCCAATGCTGCAAAGGCTTTCGTGTCTTGTGCCATGCTTGGGCCAAAGAGAAGAAGACGAAACCGGGTGAGTACATCACCAAGTATCGTTGGTCGTATGTGGACCCCTCGGTTTCGATTGAGGACTTTGTGGCCAGTTTGCGTAACAAGGGAGGAAGCGCCCCCTCCGCGAATGAGGCTAACGACGCCTAGCGGAACCTAGGTAGAGTAAGGGAAGGGTGGGTATAGTCACTGAAGGCGGGTAGTCCTTGATAATGGATTACCTTAAATCGGCGGGGACTCATCTGTGAGGGGGACGGGTTGGATGGTCGCCCCTCACAATTTAGACCAAGTTAATATAAGTGATACGTTGAGACTGCGTAGTCCCAACCTCTAACACAACAAAGAATTGGACAAACACTAACATGAATAAGTTAGACAAGCCGTTAAAAGCGATGGACACGGAAACCTTCCTAATCAGACCGGGGCATTTGGCTCCACGAATGGTTGTAGCGGGTATTCACGAAAACAACGGACCCGCGCAAGAAACGCAGAGGTTGTACCACGCCAATAACAAACTACAGGATGGAACGTCGGCAAGCGAAGCTTTGCACGAATTGTGGTGCGGGAAACACACCGTAGCAGGCCACAATTTAGCGTTTGACGCAGCCGTGAACATTTCATACGACTCTTCGTTAGCCCTACCTGTTTTTGACGCCTATAAGGCAGGTAGGGCCTGGGACACCATGATTGGGGATAAGCTTGCCCACATTACGGCAGGTTGGTTTAAGGTCAGGCCCACGGGCGGAAGACCCAAGTTTAAGTTATCCGATTTGGTAGAGCGAACTTTTCATCAGAAGATGGACGGCAAAGACAAGCTAGAAGACGGAAGTGACCCTTGGCGATTGCGTTACAGCGAACTAATTGATACCGCAATCAAAGATTGGCCCGACGCGGCAACTGAGTACGCCAAGAAAGACGTTTTCTATACGCAGAAACTAGCAGAGCTTCAAGCGAAGCACGCGGACAAGTTAGTTACTTGGTCCCTACAGGCAAATGCAGCATTCGCGTTGCACCTTATGTCGTGTTGGGGATTACGCACAGACGAGGAAAGGGTGGCGGCATTAGGCATTAGCCTGAGAGAGACCCAGCGAGAAGGGCGAAAAGTCCTAATCGAGAATGGCCTACTCCGAAAGGGAAAGGGCAGCAAGAACATGAAGGTCATTCGTGACCTCGTGGAAGATTCCTACTTTCAGTTAGGACAAGAAGCGCCCGAGACAGCCAAAGGGGCAGTAGCCACCTCCAAGAAAGTGCTAGAAGAGAGTAAGAATCCTTTGCTTATGGGATTAGCTGAACTCTCTAGCACTGAGAAACTAATTAGCTCATTCCTGCCCGTAATTGAATCGGGCATTCGTGAACCAATCAACCCTGGCTACAACATTCTAGTTGAATCGGGTAGAACGTCTAGCTTTAATCCGAACGTGCAACAGCTACCTCGCAAGGGCGGCGTTCGCGAGTGTTTCATTCCAAGGCCAGGTTATGTTTACGTTGCTGCTGATTATAGCGTTGCCGAGCTTTGTAGTTTGGCGCAGGTACTACTCACGCTATTCGGCAAGAGCAAAATGGCGGACGCCCTTATCGCCGGCAAAGACCTACATATCCATACGGCGGCTACGCTCCTGCAAAAACCCTACAAGCGGGTCGAAGAACTCTACTACGCGGGAGACAAAGTAGCAGAAGAGACCCGCCAGCTAGCTAAGGTACTGAACTTCGGCCTACCCGGCGGATTGGGTTACAAGACATTCGTTGGTTACGCCCAGGGATTCGGCCTAAACATTACGCTGCAAGAGAGCAAGCGCGCTAGAGATATGTGGTTTGCTGAGTACCCTGAAATGACCCTGTACTTCAATTGGATTAGCCGATTGTGTCGAATGGGCAAGTACCAGAGCGTGCATCCCGTTACCGGATTTATCCGTGGCGATATGGGTTACACGGACGGAGCAAATCACAACTTCCAACACTTAACCGCGACGGGAGCAAAGGAAGCTTTGTTTAACATCGCCTATGAATGCTACGCGGACCCTACATCGGACTTGTATGGTAGCCGACCTGTCCTATTTATCCATGACGAAGTTATCATGGAGTCTCCTATCACGCGAGCCAATGACGCGGCAAAGAGACTTACAGCGGTCATGGAAGAGAGCATGGGCAACTGGCTTAAGGACATTCCGTGCAAAGCAGAAGCGGCAATGATGCGCCGTTGGTACAAGGGCGCAAAGCCTGTATACAATAACTACGGGGAACTAATCCCCTGGGAGCCAAAGAAGTAATGCAGGTACTAGAACACGGCCCGGTAAAGGTTTGTATTACAAGCCTACACCCCACCGGGTCGGGCACTAAAGTGTCACTGAAGGCGGGATTTTTCAAGAAAACTTGGACAGTTGACTACGCGACGAAGGTTGGGTGGGCTAACTTCCTGAGAAAAGTAGCAAAAGCACTGGAGAAGTAAATGAAACCCTACGCCGCAGAAGCAAGCAAGGGAGGTAACACGGGCTGTTGCCCCGGCCACGATTGGCCGCGTTTACGAAGGTGGTCGGGCAAGTATAACAGCGCAGCCAGTAAACGCAAGGATAGCAAATGTAATAAAGTTGCTAAGAGGGCGAGAAGGCGGCGAGACAAACAAGCACTGGAGAAGTAAATGAAATACTACATCAAAAGAAACAGTTTCTTATCGGAACTTGGGACGTTTACGGGCGCTTTCATGGGCGCTTTTGTTGCGTCACGAGAGAATCAGATGGCGTTATACGCAGAGGCTAAGGCAATCGACGAGGCATTAAGGCAAGCCGAAGAATCGCAGGAGAAAAAAGAGGTTCACGTACCTAATCACGCAGACGTGGAGGCCAACGCCCTTATCGTTGAGATTATGGGCACGAATTTTAGCGGCATCGCAGAACCCGAACTTCACGAGATGCGCAAAAGAGTATCCAACTTTCTAAATAGTTGCCCCGAGTACCGGGGAATCCACAGACCCTCACTATACCTTTTTGAAACGCTGGCGGAAAACAAGGACGTTATTTCCTTGGGGCGAATGGTACAGCAAATTAAAGCTAGCGTGAAGGCTTGGAAAGAAAAGGAAGCACAGAAACGAGACGACGAGGAAGGAGGCTGGTAAATGAGTGACGAAACAAACAGCGAAGTTTTCCCAGCGAATGCCGACGAAAGTTGCCACGGTTGCGCCTATCAGTGGCGGGAATTGGTAGTCACAAGAAGTGGAGGCGGGAGAGCGAGCGGGAAAGACGGCGGCGAAGTGCAATGTCGCAGGTACCCACCTATCGCAATGATAAACAAGGCGGGGTTCTTAATCGCAAGGTTTCCCACGATTATCAACTTTGACGAAGGCACGGCCATTAGTAGGGAACTGGTAAGGTGCGGCGAGTATAAGTATAAAGGGTAAACGCGCACAAACATAACTAACACACAACATACTATTCGTGCAATGCATATCAAAAGGGCACTATAATGAAAGGGAGGCTTATAATAAACCTAGCAATACCGCTTGACGTGGACACAGACCACTATGAATGTGACACCTTATCGCAAGTCGTGGAATGGCTACAGGTAAACAAAGATGAACACATACCCGCTATCGTCGAATACACACTAGAGGAGAACACAATGACAGAAATCTTAACAGGAATCGAGGTGAGCAATGAGCCGGTCTAATAAGACGCAATTAGCGCGATGGCTAACTGCAATCGACGAATCACAGCAATGGCTTGCGGAAAAACTAGGTTGCGCGTCCTATCAGGCGGTGCAGCATTGGATTAGTGGCAGACGTAAGGTGCCGGATGAACACGTCGCGTCTATTCGGACGTTAATGATTACCAGCGGTTACACAGACCTGTCATTAGGTCAACCCCGTTTGATTAAGCCCGGTGATGGAAATAACTATTTTGATTGGTCTTAACGCAAACACCGAACAAGGCAAGTTGTGAACACAACATAGCAATATAACAAGGACGATATAACATGAGTACCAGAGCTTCACCAGTAGACCCGAAACGCTTTATCGAGGTATGGCAAACCTCCCGTGATATGAACGAGGTATGCGACCGATTAGGATTACAGCCTAACAGCGCAAGCCAACGGGCATGTAACATGCGAGCGCGAGGTGTGGAGCTTAAACGCATGGGCCGCAAGAACGCAGCAAGCAATGAGGAGTTAAGAAAACTCGCACTAGACTTGCAGGACCCCGATACCCGCTCGCCAGATAAGACGGTTGACGATAAGGGTGCCGCAACGACCCTTGCACCCTTGCCCGCAGAGACCCCGGCAACGCCCCTTGTGGAGTCTCCCGCGCTCGACTGGACGGAATGAGCCGGGGAGCCATACAGGGCGGCGCTTTCCGTCCCTGAGAGCACCCCCCGAAAATGCACCCCTATATAGAGGGTCTAAATCCCGCCCTGTGAGCGCGCCTGTGAGCGCCCCCCCTTGTGAGCCGCCCCATACGCGCGGAAGGCTACAGGGAGCACGCTACAGGGCGCACAGACCCCCGGAACACGTTAACGCGGACCACGACCCTTGGCAGGGGATAGGCCGCAAACCCTTACAGGACGGGCGTTTGCAACTTTCTTTCAACAAAGTCGAAAAAAGTTGCGAAAAAGGGTTGACGTGGGGAACCTAGCTGCTATTGTGGTGGAGCAAGAGGGGGCAGGGAGCCGCTTCTACCGAGAGAGTGATAGCGACGCCGCAAACCGGCAAGCGAGAGAACCATGACTAACCCAACCACCAACGCGACCGAGACCACCGACACCCAGGAGACCCCCGTGGAAGCTACCGCCCCCGTGATGCACGCCGACATTGACTATGATGCGATTATCGCAAACGCCGAAGAGGTGCCCGCCGATAAAGACGGGTTCTTCGTTGACGATAACGGTCATAGCTGGAAACCGGCATATAAGATTGCCAAGGACGAGAACGGAGAGAAGATTCTCGATGCCGAGGGCGAAGAGACGCACACCGAAGAGTATAAGGTGCGTTATCGCAAGGCGAGCCTGCGCGACTTCGTTATCGCTTGGCAGTCCTCGAACAGCGTTGAAGAGACGTGCGCCAAGGTGGGTATGTCCCCGAGTACGGCTCGCGTTAAGCAGGGCGAGCTTAAGAAGCAGGGTGTAGCCCTTAAGGCATTCCCCCGCGCCAAGAAAGCGAAAGCTGTCAAGAAGGTTGTGGATTACGCGGACTTGGCTGCGCTTGCCTTGTCCCTCATGGGCGGCGAGCCTGCTACGGATACCCCGGTTGCGGATACCACGCCCGAGGTTGCAGCACCTGTCGCAGCGGACGAGGGTGCCGACGATTGGAACCTCGTAGAGTAACAACACGATAACCCTAACGGGTTTGCCAAATAGCGCCCTCCTTATCCTCGCAGGTAAGGAGGGCGCTCGGCGTTAAAGCACATTAAGCCAGCACCTTATATAGAGGCTTAAAGGATACCACCAATGAGCAACCGACCTAATGACAACAGCCCCAATGACCGCACTATCGTGGAACGTGAACCTAGCCGGTTAGACCACGTTAAACGCTATGCGTCCGAGGCGCATAAAGACATGCTAGAGTTGCAGGGACTCTCTAAGGAGCGCGCATTGACGCCACTAGAGGCAACCGACCTTGACGATGCACGCGAGACGTTCAACGCGCTATCGTCGTGCATTGGATTAGCCAACAGCGTGAACCAGTGGCGATTGAATGAGGTGCGTCCGCGCCTTGTCCGCGTAACGCCGCTGCAACGCAAGATTCTGGCACAACACAAGAGCCTTAACCGCCGCATGGTTATTGAGGTTGCAGATAAGGACGACCCCGGTAAGCCCAACCCCGATAAGGAGGTCCACTAATGGATATGGAAATTAAACCCGGCGATATGGACCCCGCAAACAATGTGCCCGAGGATAAGGGTGGAGATAGCGAATACCGCGAAGACAACCCGTTTAAGTCGGTATTGCAATTGGTACCATTAGACCAACAACATAAGATGCTGGACAATGCGGAAGTGCTTAACACGCTACTAGACGCAACGCAGTGGGTTAGGCAGAATGAGCCTACCAGCGTTTTCGTTATCGCGTTTGACGATAAGGGCGCGGTCTACATGCGAAACATTATCGCAGTCAATGAAGAACCCCGCATGATAGGGCTACTCACAATGGCTAAGACGGATATAACGCTAGACGCATTGGCATTTGACGACGACGATGAAGACGACGACGATTGACGGGCGATAGCGCCCCATGCCCCACACGACTAGGCCCGCACGCTCCGCAACCCGCCGAGTTTGCGGGCCTTTTCGTTATGGTTGACGCGGTGCATATCGTCGGGCATACTCAACGGGCGCGGAGCGCATAACTCAAATTGATATACCTGAAGGGAGTATAACAATGATTAACATACAGTGGTGGCTTAAGAATGCCGACGGAACCATGTATACTAGGGACGGGCTATTAACCCGCGAGGTTTATAGCAGGGCGGAAGCGGAGCGGTATATTGCTAATCAATACACAATGCACAAGGCATTCGGCAACACGGCAAAGTGGCGCATTATGAAGACCCGGAAAGGGGATAAGATGCGATTCATGCTTAACGTTAACGACGCAGGCAAAGACTATATCGTTATCAGCGACATTATTGAGATTCATTAACAGACATTAACGGAGGGACGGGGAATGTACTATAAGCAAATTAAGGGCGGCAAATGGCGCGCGTATAAGGACACCGGAGGCAGGGTGCAACAGGTTAAGTCGTGCTGTAAAGCCGCGCGGGACGGTGACAGCCTTATATGCCACGGGGAAACAGGGTCGCTGATATACCACTGCTTAACGCATAACTCGCAAGGGTGGACGGACCCGGTTAAGCCGCTATGGAAGGCAGAGCAGGCCATTGCGGAGATTAAACCCTCACTAGATAAGGTGCGCCCTTGCGTTGCATCGCCCGAGGCGCTTAAACGCGGATTGCCTATCGTGGACCTTAAACCGCATTTCCAGAGGGTTGCGGACGATAAGGCAATTGACGCAGCGTTCGCGGATATGCCCTCAGATAAGATTATCCGCTTATCCCCTACCGGCGTCTATTCCGAAACGACAAAGGCGGCAATCGCAAAGGCCCGCCGGGATAGTCCGCTAGACATTAACCGACTGCTATGGTTGGGCGCGGGAGTGGCGTCGTTGGCATACGTGGTTTATGCCGTCGTTAAAGCTGCAACGGCAATTGGAGGGATGTGATATGGAATGGAATAGCGTTGCGTTAACGGGGACCATTGCAGTAGCACCTATGCAAGCGGATAAGCCGCACGACAATTGGTATTGTGAGCTTGAAACGACGCCTCGATTGCCCGCTGAATATAACCCGTTAACTCGTTTCATCGTATGTCTGCCAGAAGCCTTTGGCGCGGAACAAAGGGCGCGATTGACGGAAGGCGTTAAAGTATGCGTGCATGGCGTGGCGTCGTACCCCAATAAGGTTGACGCGCGTGCGATGTGGATTCTCACAGCGAGCAAGAAACTCGACGCAGCCAACCCGGTACATGACCCGGCTTAACGTGAACCGCGCCCCCTTGCCTCGCTGGTAAGGGGGCGCTTTGCGTTAGGGGAGGGAGCACCCTGCAAACCCTTGTAGGACGGGCGTTTGCGAAGTATTTTCAACTTTCTTTGCCTAGGGGCAAGAAAAACCCTTGACAAGCGTTAGGGCAGCGCCTATGATGGGAGTGCGGAAGCGAGAGACGCTAACCCCGCCGACCCTTAGCCTGGAGACTCAACATGGCCATTATCGCAGAACACTACCTTGACGACCTCGAAAGCAAGACGGAATTGCTATGGTGGCAGAAACGCGGCCTATCGTACACCGCAACGGGATACGGGCGCAAGATTCCCACGTCGAAGATGGTCAAATTGCCGGGCAATCCCCGCTGGCGTCGCGTCTACTGCGCAATCTACGGCAACGCGGGCACCTGCTACGTTACCAGCGGCAAAGACTGGATTGTGATTAACTAGCGTTAACCCGTACCGCAACCCCGATACGAGATAGGAGCCCTACTATGACAACCCTGAAAATGACCAAACCTCAGTTTGAAGCAATGTTCAAAGAACATATGATGCCGGGTATCCGCAAACGCGAGGGGGGAACGGGTATTGATGACCCTATGCGTAGCGAGGCGTGGCTTAACACGATTGACGGATACGTTAAAGACGGCATATTGCGAGAATCGGCCTATAAATGGACCTACCCGACGTGGCTAGAACGTCCGTAGACCCTCGATTGACGATACAGCGCGCGTCTTAACGCATTCCGATAAGACGCGCGCTGTGATGGTGGATTGAGATAAGAGCTTAACGTCAACCGTCCCTTGGAGGATTATTATGAGCAATCGAGTGAAACGCAATAAGAAAGCCGAGATTAAGCCGGTGCATGAAGTCGGCATTTGCTGGGAGCTTAACGGCGACCGGGGAGTCCTCTACGTTGAACCGACCTTGCTAGGGTTCGGCCTAGTAGAGTGCGACGTGACACCCCTAGTCGCTACGTTCCCCGACGATAACGAGGCGCAAATCTACATGGCCAACCTTATGACCATGTTTGCGCCTGCATCCCTCACGATGGAAGTGTGCGAGGTTGTGACCTTGCCTAACCGACCGGGGCAATCCGTCACGCGCGAAGTCCCGCCGTACCCGGCAGGAGCGACCAACTAACCTCGATTGACGATACAGCGCGCGTCTTAACGCATTCCGATAAGACGCGCGCTGTGATGGTGGATTGAGATAAGAATAGCCTTTAGCGTCAACCGTCCCTAGGAGGATTATTATGAGCAACCCTTTCGCATATGCAATCATCGTACACCCGGCACCCGTTAACGGCGTCAAGAGCAAGAAGCGGGGCAAGTGGCTATCCGGCAACGGGCTATCGTCGAACCGGATTCACGCGGAGTGCTTCCCGCTAGAGGCTACCGCGCAAGCCGTGGCGACTGCTACCGGCCTTGAAAACCCGGAATGGACCTTCACGGTACGCAAGTTCGACAAGGGCTAGACGGCGTTTCACGTTAACGCGGAACGCCATACAGGGCGGGCGTTTGCGAGGTTTTTTCAACTTTCTTTGCCTAGGGGCAAGAAAAACCCTTGACAAGCGTTAGGGCACCTGCTATGGTGGTGGAGCGAACACCGCACCGGGCAACCCCGCCCGACGATAAGCCCTTAACGCCTACCGGAGCCTATTATGCGAAAGTCTACCCTCATGCTGCACCTGAATAAGAAGATTGAGCGCGTTAACGAGGACCGCGAGTTCTACGTGAAGGAATTGGATAAGGCGCAACGTGAAAACCTTAGTTCGGTAGCGTCGCAAGCCTACGGATGCCGGGTTGACCGCTTGCAAGGGCAGCTTACAGGGCTACGTTTCGCCCTTGAATTGCTAACCCGTGACGGGGGGCAAGAGACCGCATGGCGCAACAGCTAGACCTCGATTGACGATACAGCGCGCGTCTTAACGCGGACCACGACCCTTGGCACGGGTTAGGACGCGCGCTGTGATGGTAAACCGAGATAAGACCGACCCTTAACCGCAATCGCAGATAGGAGCCCTTATTATGAGCACGCCACAACTCCCATGGGAGCGAAATAACGCCTTTAACCGGCAGTGCAAAGCGTTGCACGCGCAAGCCCGTAAGGAAGGCAAGTCGAGGACCGCGTTTCGCGAGGCGGGAACCGGCCTTATGGACGTGCGTATGCGCTTGGCGGCGCTTAACGGGCCGCATAACCTCACGTCTGTCGAGTGGGTAGCAGAGACGCGCCGATTGAAGCGATTGCGTATGTCCCTGCTATTCGTGCGAGAGCTTAACCGATAAGCCCTTAACCTCAATCCCCGATAGGAGCCTTATTATGAACAAGCCCGCCTATATCCGAAAAGACCGCGCAATCTGGTACCTGCACGCCAGTGGGGGCTACGTGTGCCTCTACACCTGCCAAACCGCCTTTGATGCCGCCCTTATGTTGCGCCGTCTGGAGGCATACACCGGGCCGGACTGGCGCGATTGCTTGCCCGAGTATAGCCTGCATAAGATGATAAGCCGCGCCCGTTAACCTCAATCAACGATAGGAGGCCCCAAATGGCAATCGAATTGACCCCCCGTTACGGCAAGCGTAGCCACGTCTGGAGGTTTAAGCGTGACTCGTGCATGACCACGGTGGAGTTTGTGCGCGCGTGGCAATCCCGCGAATTAACCTCGTTTGAAGCCGTGGCAGATAGCCTGGGCATTATGAATGCCGACGATAGGACCATCCTCCTATGGTGGGCCGACTTCTTGCAGAGTCGAGGGGTGCCGTTAACCCGTACCGACCGCCCCGCCTTCAAGCCGCTTTAACCGCGCCCGTTAACCTCAATCGACGATAAGCCCTTAACTCGAACCGCGCCCCCTTGCCTCGCTGGTAAGGGGGCGCTTTGCGTTAGGGGAGGGAGCACCCTGCAAACCCTTGTAGGACGGGCGTTTGCGAAGTATTTTCAACTTTCTTTGCCTAGGGGCAAGAAAAACCCTTGACAAGCGTTAGGGCAGCGCCTATGATGGGAGTGCGGAAGCGAGAGACGCTAACCCCGCCGACCCTTAGCCTGGAGACCTTAACATGACCACGAAAATCAGCGGATACGCAGCCGATGCCCTTATCGCGGGCAATACCTTCAAATCGGGTAATACCGAGGTGCGTAACACGAGCGATAGCGTCGCTTATGACACCTTCACCATGTACCTTCACGGTAGCCCTATCGCCCGCATGACCCGCAACACGTTAACGCAGGATAGGACCCTCACGATTGACTTATGCGGTTATGATACCGTTACCACGAAAAGCCGCCTCAACGCCTTGCCGCAGGTTAGCGTCTGCACTAAGCGCGGGCAATCGTACCTGAACGGCAAGAAGTGGGATGGAAAGGCTATCGTTATCGGGAGCATTGGTATCGGCTGGCGATAGACCCTCGATTGACGATAAGCCGCTTATCGCATACCGCGCCCCCCCTTGCAAGCCGCAAGGGGGGCGCTTTGCGTTAGGGCTGGGCGTTAACGCGGAACGCCATACAGGGCGGCGCTTTGCGAGGTTTTTTCAACTTTCTGAGGGTAGGGGCAAGAAAAAACCTTGACAGGGCATAGGGCACCTGCTATGGTGGGAGTGCGGAAGCGAGATAAGACCAACCCTTGACCTGAATCGCAGATAGGAGCCCCACAATGAGCACGAAAGACCGAATCGCGACCCTTTACAAGTGGGCGGACACGTTAGACGAAGAAGGGCAAGCGACACCTACGTTTGAGGCCGCTAGGGTCTACTTTACGCGGGCTATCGCCCTCCGTAAGCTGGCGAGTGAGCTTGAGCTTGAGGTAGACGCGAAGACGCGCGCCTATGAGACGCGCGAGGGATAAGCCGCTTAACCCGTACCGCGCCCCCCTTGCACGCCGCAAGGGGGGCGCTTTGCGTTAGGGGCGAAATAAACCCTTGACAGGGCATAGGGCACCTGCTATAGTGAGGGTGCGAGACCCGCTTAACCTGAAGGAGCCCCACAATGACCATCGAATATAAAGCGCGCATCACAGACATGGGGGCACTTGGCAAGCCTTCCTACACGGTATCTCACGAGACCGAGTGCCGCGATGGCGCGGACCTTAGCGCGTACAGGACCGCTGGGCAGCTTAACGACACCATCCAAATGGGCATGATTCTAGTGGAGCCCCTAAGCGATGACTTCACGGCGTGCGGCGAGTGCGGCACGCTCACAGATAACCCCCGCAATCGCCGCACAGGTGAAGTGACGTGCGACGAGTGCGAGGACACCGCGCAAGCCGGTGCTGCGATGCGAGACCCGCACTATCGCGCCCGCTATGGCGATTGACGATAAGCCTCCGACCACGGTGGGGAGTTTATTCGCGCCCCCCTTACCCTCGCCGGTAAGGGGGGCGCTTTGCGTTAGGGTGCTGGCGATACCCTTGCGGGCCATAGGAGCCCGTTTAAGGCGTTCCAAGGCTATCGCGCCCCGTATACCCGCCCCGCTGGACATAGGACGCCACAAGGGCACCTGAGACGCCGCAGGACGCCGCCAAGCCCCCCGCGCGCCCCATCCCGCCGTCGAGCCGCGATAGAGCGCCCAGCGCCCCGCCACGGGCGAGAAAAGCCGCCACAAGGGGTTGACACGCGATTGCATATAGGCTATTGTCCGATAAGTTCCATTCTCAGACGTACCCCAGGCCGAGCGCGTGGGGGGCTGAATACCCAAGTGCCCGGAATCAGGGCGTTTTCCCGGTTGCATATAGGGTCGCTTATACCGACGAATTATGCACGGGATGAATAGAGGGCGGAACGGGTTAAGGGGAACGGGTTAAGGGTGCGGGATAAGGCGCACACAACATAGCGGGCCGCGATAAGGGCGGGCCGCGATAACGGGCGATAAGCCCACAATTGGAGTATATCAAATGAGCAAGTACCCAACAACACCGAATGTCACGCTTACCGAGTGGATTAACGCCCTGCGCAATACGGATGAGCGTTTCCATTGCAGTACGGAGCAGCTTAAGAAGTTCGGCGGCATGGAAGGCGGGGAATGCGTTGACAAGTTCAGCGCACAAGGTATCCTCGCAAACCTGTTTGTGGATAAGTACCCCACCGAATACAAGTGGACCAAGAAGGGCAAGTTTAAGGGTATCAAGGAAGGGTGCGCGAATCGAGATAGCGTGTTTGAAATCGTATACACGACGCAGGTTGACCCTACGGCAACAAAGGCAATGCAGAACGCAATGAGCGACGACGTGCATGAGTGGGAGTTTAAGGGTGCCACGTTCGCGCAGATTGCGGATAAGCTCCAAGCGTTGCAGCAGGCACATGCGGCCAAGTCCCGCGCCAAGTTCGCGCGGAAGTATGCCCAGGTATTGCCGCAGGCACCGTTGGCATAGGCCCCAGGCATAGACGATTCAGGTTAAGGTTAACAGTGGATAACAGGGGGCATATACAATGGCACATTACAAGCTACACACAAACGAGGGCGCAGCATGGTGCGGCGCGCATACACTCTCCGCAGCAGGGAGCAAGGGAGTGAGTGGGGATAACGTCGCAACACAGACCCGCGCAAACGTTACCTGCCCCGATTGCCTCAAGGCGTTGCGATTGTTCGACGCGCAGATGGCAGAAGCGAAAGCGACGCGCGGCAAAGGGCACACCGAGTTCCGCATGTAGCCCCACGATATAGCACCCGACCTTGATACGGCGATTAGGGTTAAGGTCGGGTGCTATGATGGTGAGGTTAATAAACAGTCCCCTTGGAGGATAAGACAATGCTTAAGCTACCTGACACAACCGTACAATTGATACACCGCATCCTCGCTACCCACCCCGACGGAGGGGAAGGACTAGCATCCGTGGTAGATGTGTGTTTGACGGAGGGCTACGAAAGCCATAAGAAACTACGTGAGACGGAACGTGAGTTGAGTACCTTGAAAGAGGATATTAAGTCTTTGATTAAGTAACAGTCCCCAGGAGGATAAGCAAATGAGTAAGCAGCACGACGACGAATGGGACTTGGACGACCGCGAAATCACATACAACGAAAAGGTTAAGCGCCTTGAAGAGTTGTACGACCGGACAGTCAAGCGATTGAAGGATGGTGACATTGCAGACGTTGCCAACGAATGCGCGCAGACCACGGAACGGGTTAAGGTGAGCATCCATACCCGGCAAGGTGCCGCCCCCCTGAATCCAACACAGACACCTATGGTGAGTGTGTATGTGGAGCGTGACGTAGGATTCGGTTGGACCTTTGTTCGCAACTTCCGCAAGCAAGAGTTTCATACCTTCATGCGCGCATACGCCTTCAACATTTCGCTTGGTTACATTGGCGACGACGTAGAGGGTTAGCCGAGCAACCCCTACGCACCTTACCTTGGTCAATTGAGATAAGGTGCGTAGCAGTGGCCCGGTTAATAAACAGTCCCTTGGAGGATAAGACGATGAGTGTTAACAACCAAATGAAACTGACGGTACAGAAGACAATAGACCTATTGCAGAACATGCTAGCACAACGCGGGCTGACCATTAGCGAGCGACTTGCTGTGATGGATGCCATTGTGTCGATGCACCCTAACCGGGAGCATTACCTCAATTACAAATACACCCAATTGCCAACGTGGGTCGAACACTACAACGACGGCCTTATTCACGCGCACGAGTTCCTGGCCAAGCTGCTACAGATTGACGTAGTGAATTGCACCTACATGGTTACAATGTATCACTTTGAGCAATTGGCCAAACTCGAAACGAATAAGATTGAGCGATTGGCCCGACGCTTGTATGGGCCGACCGGGCTAGCCAATTCCGATTGTCCGTGGACCGCGCTTATTCATAAGGTGATTAAGATTAAGGAAGCGGACCCCGCCTATGAGACTTGCAGCAGTTGCGGTAAGGATAACCGGGGTGTGTTGACGTGCGAGCATTGCGGCAGCTACCCTAACTAAGATAAGAACCCCGTCCCTTGGAGGATAAGAAAATGCTATACCACGAAAGACTAAAGCACATGCGGACTGTAACCGGATACACGCAACGCGAAGTGGCGACCGTTATGGGAATGCCACAAGGCTATATCTCGCGCCGCGAGCAGGGCAAAGACGCGCCATATACCCGTACCCAACACGCGGCCTTTGTCGGTCTAGTCGGCGGCAGTGTGGACCACCTTGAGGACCTTGCGCAAGTAACCCGCGCCCTGCATACTGCCAACAAACGCAATGTTGTTACCCCGCCCACTAGGGTATTGAACCCCGCGCCTGCAAAGGCAACAAAGGCGGGTAAGACGGTACGCATACCCAAGACACCGGGAGGCGATAAGGTTAAGGGCGCACTAGGCAAGCTGCGACTTAAC
>Ga0233429_1000896_pt1 | contig 41071 bp, 41 predicted proteins | sample SI_118_April2016_3_FD_179879 | JGI IMG/M metagenome (GOLD analysis project Ga0233429, IMG submission 179879) | Seawater microbial communities from Saanich Inlet, British Columbia, Canada - SI_118_April2016_135_MG | ecosystem: Environmental > Aquatic > Marine > Inlet | place: Canada: British...
CCATAACGTGTCTGCATAAATTCCAAAAAAGACGCAGTCCAGTTATGCAAAAGTTCGGCTCTCCGTTCATGGCCTTTAAGATAAAATGATGTAAGTTGAGTGCCTCCTTTTGCACTAAACTGAACAGACTTTTCAGCAGAAACATCAACTCCACTTTTTCCAGCATATTGTTGATGGACTTTGCTGAAAATCAAGGGGAATTTCTTAAGCGGTTTTTTTGTAACAGGGAGAGTTATTTCCTGACGAGCCGACAATTTATAATTGCCGGGAGTCGTGATTAATATGCCCGCCTGAGCTGCTTTCCAGCTGACCTCAAATGTCGCGGGAGATGGATTATTTCCTGAAGTTAGCCAGCCTTTCTCTTTGACAGTTTGATCCGCTTGCCAGCTCAATAATTTTGGATGCCAATTCGCGGTCAGCAGCATACCGTTGACGGTGCCTTCCTGAGCATGTTCAGGAAACTTAGTTGAAAATTCCAGTTGAATTGTTGACTCTCCGGGAAAGCCCTTCGTCTCCGGGAGATCCTTCGGCAGTATAATCCGTAAGAGACCCCGTGATGTTGAATAACCAACTTCCAGCTCAGGATTTTCTTCCAGTTTGTAAGTCAACTGACGCTGTGCTGTTGCAGACTGAGGATCGAAGGAATTAACTGAGGTGATCTCCAAATTTCCAGGACTAAAACCTGTAGGCGATTTTGGATCTTCAAGATTATCCTGAAAGCGGTTTAAGGAAAAAACCGGTACAATTTTGTGTTTTCTGATTCCTCGTTCATCCGGAACTAGGAAACGGTTTCCCGGCAAGGCAAATAATAATTCATCATGCGGATATGCTTTTCGAGTGAAACGGACTTGCATTTTTCCCACAAGAAGTGTCTTATCGTGGTCATAGGAAACTTCTATTTTGTAGTGAGGAAACTTGGCAGAATTTAGATTACTTGCTTGTAAAAGCTGAGGTCTGAAAACAAAAAACAGTCCGCTAACAAACAAAGCTGCGAGCGTAAACAGAGAAACAAAACTGCTCCTGCTTTGCATTGCGGATTTTGAACCTGTAATTTTCAAACTTAAACCTGAAACCTTATAATGGCTTCGATCTTCACCAAAATAATTCAAGGTGAAATTCCTTGTGAAAAAATTATCGAAACTGATGCAGAAATTGCATTTTTAGACATTATGCCTAGTGCCTTGGGACATACTCTGGTTATCCCAAAACTTGAAGTTATGCGCTTAGAAGATCTTCCTGAAACTCAGGCCATCTCACTGATGCGTACTTTACAGCAAGTGGCGAAAGCCGTCAGTAGAGCTTTCGATGGAATTGACTACAATCTAATCCTTAACAACGGTGCAAACGCCGGACAGGAGGTGGAGCATATCCACTTTCACGTGCTTCCACGTGCAGAAGGAAGCCCCGGACCTTTTCGGAAACATATCCAATATGCTGAAGGAGAGATGCAAGAAGTAGGAGCAAAAATAAGAAATTGTCTTTGATGATCACAATTTTTGAAAAATTTTACAAGAACTGATGCAGATGAACTTTGCCGCCATTGAAATTGGCAGTAACGCGGTACGCATGATTGTGGGGGGATTAATTGATTCTTGCGAGTTGCGTGTACTGGAACGCTGGAGCGCACATTTGCGTTTGGGCGATTCAGTTTTTGAGCATGGGATGATTCCAGAAAATATTTTTAAACAACTGGAGCAGACAATTCAGGGTTTGCTGCTTGAATCACGAAATTTTCCTCAAGTCAAAGTATCGCTCTCTGCAACAAGTGCAATGCGAGATGCTGAAAATCGTAATGAGGTTGTCTCACGACTGCAAACCATGGTCGGACATCCTGTTAAAATACTTTCCGGAAAGGAAGAATCACAATGTTTACTTGAAGGAGTGAAGTCATTTTTGCCTCAAACTCTTTTCAGCAAATTTCCGTTAACACAAACTATTTTAGCAGATTTAGGTGGTGGAAGTCTGGAAATTTCTTTACTCGAATCAATAGACAACAGCAACAATAGCCCGAATGATTTTCTGCATAGTTTTGATATCGGCACACTGCGGTTGAAGAAAATTAGTCCTGTTCTGCAGCAACTGGAATCAAGTCTAAGTGAAGAGTTGACTCAGCTTTGCTCAGTGAATCCGCAAGACAGTTCTCACTTGATCTTAACAGGCGGCAACGCAAAAACATTTGCCCGTTTGTTTACTAAAGTTTCTACCAAATATGTGTCTGATAGTAGCAGCACAAATACGCCTGAAAACTGGTTGAGTATGGACTGGAGCGAATTTGAACGTATCGCGCAAATGTTCCTGCAACAGTCCGCGGAAGAACAACAGGAAAGATGGGGACTTCGAACACAACAGGCTGAAATCTTCAATATCGCACTTGCAGTCTTTCGTATTATCGGTAGAAAGCTTCGAACTGAACGCTTAAGTATTCCGTTTTTTGGTTTAAAGGAATCTTTATTATTAAGTTTGGTTTCAGCAAATATTAAAAAATCACAGGACGACATTAGGCTCGTTTTGACTTCCGGACCTCCTAAAAAGTTTAAAATCAGTACATGAAAAATAACAAAGACAAACGTCAGCAAACAGAAGGCAGAAAAGAAAACGAACAACACTGTGGATTTATCGGTTTGATCGGCAGACCAAATGTTGGAAAATCAACTCTGTTGAACCAACTCATTGGTCAGAAAGTTTCCATCACTGCACACAAAGCACAAACGACCAGAAACCGTATTCTTGGGATTAGGACGGAGCAGAACTCACAGATTGTTTTCATCGATACTCCCGGAATCCACCGTCCGGAAAAATTACTCAACCGCAAAATCGTAGCATACGCTACAGAAACATTACGCGATACTGATTTGAATTTATGGATAGTTGAACCAATCCCGGAATCTTCTTTGCAGAAAGAGGAACTCTCATTTTTACACAGGGAAGATCAGGAAATCCTCAAACTGCTGTCAGGAAAGGAAAAACGTACGGTGCTTGTTTTGAATAAAATTGATACAATACCACAGGAACAGGCACTTGTCAGTATTGAAAAATTAGCTAAACTTGCTGATTTTGCGGAGATTGTTCCGGTCTCGGCACTGAAGTCTACAAACGTCGAACACCTGGTTGAAACCCTGAAAAAGTATCTTCCTGTTCATCCATTTTATTTTGAAACTCATCAAGTAACAGATGCCTCTGAACGTTTCCTGGCCAGTGAATTTGTCAGGGAAGAACTTTTTTTACGACTGCAGCAGGAAATCCCATATTCTGTCGCAGTCATCGTTGAACAATTTGAAGATGACCCCAAGTGCATTAAAATTGCCTGCACAATTTGTGTGGAACGTGACTCTCAGAAAGGCATTATCATCGGTAAAAAAGGTGAGATGTTGAAAACAATCGGTACTGCCGCACGTAAAAAAATTGAACGCTTGCTGGGAAATAAAGTCCATTTAGCACTGCATGTAAAAGTCTTAAAACAATGGTCAAACAATGCCCGTCATTTGCGTTCCCTCGGATTTAACTAGTTCCTTATCATTTTCGCAAAATAATGAGTAAGATGACTATCTGCAAAAAAAACTAAGTCAACATTTATGAATATCCTGAAAAATATAATTCTAGGCCTTGTTCTGCTTGTTTTCGAATATTCAATGTTTCAAATTTCCTTGGAATTAGGACTTGCTTCACTGGTCTTAAGTTGTGCGGTGTTGTGCATCTGGATTGTGTTAAAAAGAATTACAACTATTGTTGTTCATCCGAAACTGGCACTCTCTTCAGCACCGTTTCGTGATTCCGCTAATTCCGCAAATAATGACATCCTCCACGCAAATCAAAGATCTTCCGCTGCTGAAAATTTAATTCCGGGTGTAAACGCAAACATATTTGAACAATTCAGAGAAAAATTAAATTTAGATAAAAATCCGGATTCTCCGCCTTCTCGGGATTCTCTTCCTGTTGAGAATTCTTCATCTGCGCCTCAAAACAATGGAACCCCGGATTTGCTAACCGATGCCTATCAAAAAGCTGGCACATTCAATGGTCCCGAAAATTTTTCTGAAGAACTCGATGAAGTTGAACAAGTTAAAGTTACTTTGAGCGAAAATGCTAAAATTCTGCAGGAAAAAGATGAAGATGAAGATGAGCTCGAAGAGAAACAAGAGCATGAATTAGAGGATAACCATGAAGATGAGCTCGAGGAGAAACATGAGCTTGCTGAGGAAGTAGAGCCGCGGGAAACAAAAAAACAGGCAAATATAAACAGTGCTAACGTTGAAACTGAGAAAAAGCTCGGTGCAGGTGAAGCAGCACTGGAATTACTTTCAGCTAAACATCAGGCATTAAAAGAACAAACAGCAAGTTTAGCTGTGGAACCACTTGTAGATTTCGATGAAGATCTTTTCGCGGATGAGCTGATTCCGATTCCGGGAGGTGAAACTTATGTAGAAACTGATAGTGAAATATTCAGAAATGAAGAACCTTACCCACCTTTAACCGATGCATACAGGCTGGAGGATGAAGAACATTTCGACTCTTCTTTACAAAGTACAACTCATCTTGAAGAAAAATATGCTGAAGCTGAAGCATTGTTGAAACTTGCAACAACAGCTTGTGAATCCGGTAGAATGAATGAAGCTAAGGCTGGTCTTGATAGTTATCTCAATATACTCAAAGAACTCGGACAAGCACCAAGCTCCGACGTGCTGCAATTAGCAGAAAAACTTGAACTTCCGCTGGATTCGAACAGTAATAATGCAGATGTTTCAATAAAAGAACTACCTAAAACAGCAGTTGTAAAAAAGCAGGAATCACCGCTCAAAGACCTTCCTGAACAAACTAATTATGCGAACGTCATGGATGGAATTGTAAAGTCTCTAGAAGAAAAAAATGCATACGAAGAAGCATTGCCGCTGCTGAAAGATCTGCTCAACTATAATCGTCAGCGAGTTAATATTTCTGCAATGGATCCACTCTACGACCGGATCGAACAAGCTCATTCATCGATGCAGAATGATGAAGAACTTGTTGCCGCTTATAAAGAACACCTTGCAATCAAGCAGCAACTGGGGGACCTTGAAGGTGAGCTGCACCTGCTTGATTTGATCAGTTACTATTATGCAAATACAAGTGATCAGAAAGCATCGGAACGTTATCAGGCAGAAAGCAAAAGGATAAAAGCCAGTCTGGACAACAAAATGAAGCTGGAACAATAAACTTTTTAAGAAGCGTAAACCAGAAGGATAGAAGCCGGTCTGGACAACAAAATGGAGCTGACAAAACGAAGTAATTGAGAAACGGAGAACACCTCAGCTGCGCTGAGATTTCCCTGCTAAAAATAGATACAACCATCAGGAGTATTTGAACTGAGTTGATGACCGTGATTACTGGCTGCAAACTGTAGCTCCGCCAATAATCGGCAACTACGTGTACGTCGTTCACGAACCACATAAAACTCACTGATACGTGGAGAAGTATCAGATTCAAGGTGTCTGAACAATTTAATGGCGGTAATTGTGTGCCTTTCCGCCAGCTTCAAATATCGCGGCTGCAGACCGTTCTGCCAGCTGTCAAAATAATTTATACTCCATCCCATATGACTGTCTCCTTCACTCAACCTGCTGCGGAAGGACTGACTAGGAAATTCAGTTGTTCTGCTTGAACATGCAGTCAGTATAATTATTATTGCAAACGGGAAAATAAATAATCGTATTAACATTTTAATTGATTCGCTGTTATGTACTGGATATAGCATTTCCCACCCTTGAATGACTTGTTCATTAGCTTGATTTTCAAGAGCTGGAGACCCATCTGTGTTGAGTATCGGCTCTTCTCCGAAAATCTTTAATGTACTCTAACACTTTGCACCAGCTGAATAATTTAGTTGTTTTACTCAGTAGTTTAAGTTACTAATATCAAAAACTATATGCTGAAGAGCTAATCTTCTAAAAACATAATTGGCCGACAACTTGCAATTTAAGTTTTGAGAACAAGATAACAAGCAGCTCTAATTTTAAGACTCGAACTGGTTATGGACAAAAAGAATATTTGGGCAATTGGCGGAGGCAAAGGCGGCGTAGGCAAGAGTTTTGTCGCAGGTAACCTTGGTATTTTGCTGGCTCAAAGCGGTTACAAAGTCATCCTTGCCGATTTGGATCTAGGCGGAGCAAACCTGCACACCTGGCTTGGAGTTAACAGTCCTTCAAAAAGTCTTTCCGATTTCATCGGCAGGGAAACTCTCAACATTTCCAAATTATTAATTCCCACCGAAATTCCAGGATTGAGCCTGATCAGTGGTGCTAAAGACGGAGTTGAAATCGCGAATTTAAAATATACACAAAAACGCCGTTTCCTTTCTGCTCTGAGAAATCTGGATGCGGATTATATTGTGATAGATTTAGGTGCAGGAACATCCTACAACACAGTTGATTTCTTCCTGCTGGCTGATTCTCAACTCATGGTTGTGATTCCGGAACCGACTTCGATTGAAAACGCCTATCGCTTCATTAAGAACTCATTTTTCCGTCAAATTTTTCATAACAGTAAAAACTTTGGTTTGAAATCCGTATTAACACCGATTCTCCGGAAAGACAATCCATACAAAGTAAACACACCAAAAGAACTCATTGATTATTTAAACAAATTAGGTGGCAGCAGCACGGTTTTTATTGAAGAACAACTGCAGATCTTCTTGCCTAAAATAATCCTCAATCAGGTACGTACAGAAAGGGATCAACAAGTTGGTCCGGCAATGAAAGCTGCCTGTTCAAAATATTTTAATCTGAATATGAGCTTCCTTGGTTATATTTCAGAGGATGAGTCCGTCTGGAAATCTGTGCTGGATCGTAAACCCTTAGCAGTGGCTTACCCTGATGGGGTGCCTATGCAGCAGTTGAAATCCATCTGCAGCGATATTTTACTGGAAGAGACTGAGCTGGCCGCTAAAAACAATCTCTTGTCACAGTTGGCGCTATGATTACTCAAGAAAACTCTCCCATGCCTGAAGAAGCAAACTTTTATCAAACTCTTAGTGTTCCGAGTACGGCTACTTTAGTTGAAATACGTAATGCCTATGAGGAAAAATTAGAAGAGGCACACCTCGAGGCAATTGCGGCTTATTCGCTGTTTCCGGAAGAGGAAACTGAGAATAAATTACTGCAGTTCGGTCATGCTTTCGTCACCTTGGCAAATCCAATCGCCAGAGCAAAATACGATGACGAATTACAGCAGCAGACAATTGATGCTGTACAGCAGGCTGATGTTCAAGAAGAAATTGTTCCAAGCTCTGAATCACAGCTTGTTGAAAAATCTGCAGGTGGAAAAACTAAAACTGCTGACCTTCCTCATAAAACAGAAAATAAACAAACTGAAGAAAAGCTTGAGATCGCGAAAAGCGCGCCCAAGGAAGTTGTTGGACAAACACAGGAAGAGAGACAGGATTTTTACCTCAATCTGGCAGTTAAAAATGAATTAACAGCAGAAAGTCTAGAAGAATATTACTCAAAGCTGAGGGCACATGGGGGGAAAGTTTCTTTCAATGGCGCAGTCTTAAAACAAATACGAGAGTTAAAATCAATTACACTGGATGAACTCGCAAAAATAACCTGTATCCGCAGCACATATCTTGAAGCAATTGAAGCAGAAAATTTTAAAAAATTCACCTCAGAGATTTATTTAAAAGGTTACTTAATATGTTATGTTGAAGCCATGAAATTACCTGCAGAGCAAATCATAGCAGAGTATATCAACCTTTACAAAATTCAGCTTGAAGCTGAAAAAGGTTGAAATGTTTTATGAAGGCATTTTACAATTGAAGATCATCATGTGGGCTGCTGAATTAAAAGCAAACCATATTTTTGGAAAAATCAAAGCCGGAAATAAGCCGGGTTCTGTTCTCACAGCAGTGAGCCGTGACCATTTATCTGGGACTACCGTTACCGATAGCCTCTAGCGTCCTACCCGACCGCCAGGCGGGCAGCCTGATAGCGGTCCTATTTGGACTTGCAACGGGTGGGGTTTACACTGCCAGTTTTGTCACCAAAACTGCGGTAGGCTCTTACCCTGCCTTTTCACCCTTGCCTGTGTTTCCGAAGAAACCATCGGCGGTATGTTTTCTGCTGCACTTTCCATCGGCTCGCGCCGCCTGGCTGTTAGCCAGCACCCTTACCCTGTGTTGCCCGGACTTTCCTCCAGCCTTCAGGAATCGCGAACGATTCTAAAAACAGGCGGTCACGTATCCGACTTTGATGATTACTAAACTAGCAACATTTTGAATAAGATCAAGTAAACTTCTTTTTAACACTCAATTTTAAACTCAGATGGAAAATAAAGTAACAGATATTCAGGCCATAGACACAGTTAAAAAAAGACACAAACGTATAGGTGGATTCAGTTTTATTGAAGTGATGGTTGTGATAATTATCCTCGGACTGCTTTCCAGTATAGTCGGCGTATATCTTTTTGATTCTGCAGAACAGGCAAAAGCAGATGCGACAAAAACCCAGATAAAAGGTCTGGAAACTGCGCTCGATCTATACCGTCTGCACAATTCACGCTATCCCTCAGCGGAACAGGGACTTAAAGCCCTGCTAGAAAAACCGGAAGTGGGAGTTATTCCAAAAAACTGGAACGGCCCATATTTACGCGGAAACAATTTGCCTGAAGACAGTTGGGGCAGTCCATACCGTTATCTAAGCGTGAACGGTAAAAATTATGAAATTATTTCACTTGGCGCAGACGGAACTGATGGCGGAACGGATTTGGATGCAGACATCAATTCAAGCGAGCTCTAGCACGCTTTCAAAGCACAAGACTGATAACTCTGCGAGGGGCTTCACCTTTCTGGAAATCCTGGTGGTGATAACTTTGGTCGTGTTGCTGATGGGCATGGCTGTACCTCAGTTTTTCGCTCTGTTTTCCAAAGCACATGAGGTCGAATATAAGCATCTCAAAAGTGTACTCAAAATGCTACGCAACGATGCAGTCCTTAGAAGTACTTCATACTGCCTGCTTTTTGATTTAAAGAAGCAGCAAATGATGGTATCTGCAGAGGATCCAACAGGTAAATGCGGCGAAGAATATTTGCAAGAACCTAAGGTGCTAAAAGCACATGTTTTTCCGGAAGACCTCAGTTTGCGTGAAGCAAAACCGGCAGAATCGAATTACCTTAGTTCAGGAGCTGCAACTGATTTACTCGAAGTTCATATCAACAGTTCCGGATTTGTAACACCGTTTTTTCTGCTTTTCTCCCTGCCTGATTCTTCAAAGTCCTGGCTAATTGAAAGCAGGGGTATTATGGGTAAGTTGGAACTGAGGGAAAGATGAGTAAAAGCCAATTCGAAACATCTCCGGAACTCAGCACTTTAGAAGAATGCACAAAACACTCACCGCAGATAATACCGCACAACGCTGCTATTTCGGCTAATTATATAAGTCCTGCTGTTAACAACAGACGAAAATCAAAAGTACGCAAAAATGGTTTCACTGTGCTGGAGGTGCTGGTTTCACTTTCGATTCTGGTACTCACATTGATGGCGCTTTACCAGTCTTTTTCCACCTCGATCTTTGTCCTTTCTTCAACCACAAACTTGTGGAAAGCGATGTCTCATGCTCAAAATGAATTATTAAAATCAGAACGCGCAACCATCTCACCTCCTGTTTCACTCAGTCAGGGCGAGTTTGAACTGGAGCATGTTATGAACGGTTTCAGCTGGAAAAAGCATGTCAGCGATACAACACCTCTGCCTGGAATAAGGGTGCGTCAAGTCAACTATCAATTACTCTGGAACGAAGGAAAAAACGTCTATACTTATGATGCAGATATTTACGTCAATCCGAATTAAATTCCGGAAAACTCAGTCTGGCTTCTCCCTGCTGGAATTATTGATTTCTATCGCTTTGCTTGGTCTGGTGATGTCACTACTTTACGGGGCATTTTTTCAGATTTCAAATTCCACACTGCAGGTAAAATCCACCCTTGAAACGCGGCAGGAATTAAGGTTACTGATGAAAATGGTACTTGATGATCTGCAAAACGTTCAATATTTAAAACATTTCGCAGAATCCGGACAAAGCACAATTCCGCGGCGTGAATCAGGATTGATTGCAGAAACTAAACTAGGACCGGAAAATACTGATACAGGAGAGCTTGAAGAAGTCAGCAGCCTTTATTTTCACACTGCAGTCAAATCACGTTTCTATCCTGAAGAGAAAGAACAAGATCCGGAACTGCATGAAGTTAGTTATACAATGCAGGAAAATTTAGACACTAAAACTTGGGAGTTTAATCGTCGTGAAGATTTTTATCTTGATGGAAATATACGGGAGGGCGGAAAAAGCTATGTCTTGTCTGAAACAGTCACTAAGTTTGAGTTGCTGCTTCTGGAAAGCGAAACTGCTCTGGCAGGCGGAGGCTTCCAGGAAAAATGGAGCAGAGAATGGAATTCTGATGAAGAAAATTGTATCGGTACATCCCCACTGTTTGGTGAACCATTCTGTTTACCACGCGCCGTTAAATTAACCATGGCCCTGAAAGGTGAAGATGGTAATACTGTAACAGACTCACAGGTCAGTAATTTATGCGTTCCTCCCTGTAATCCTGAAATCTTTAAGTAGTAAATGTTTAAAGCAGACAGCAATTATTATCTGCTGCAGCTTAAATCTGCTCCAGCCACTCTACACTGCCTTTACCCATTCTGCTGATTTCTGGAGTTCCATGACTGAAATCAATAATGGTCGAATTTTCCGCAAAAATAACACCTCCGTCCACAACCAGATCAACCTGCTTTTTGTACTTTTCGTGTAATTCGTGAGGATCTTCGTACAGTTCATCTGCAGAAGTACTTAGACTGCTGCTGAGAATAGGATGACCAAAAGCAGAAACAATTTCGTTTGTAATAGGATGATCCGGCCAGCGCAGACCAACTGTACTGCGGGGAGTGAGCATCATTTTAGGCACAATCTTAGAGGCCTTAAAAACAAAAGTATAAGGTCCCGGCAACTTCCGTCGCAGCAGTTTAAAAACGTGAGTTGGAATTCCCTGAGTATATTCCTGTACTTCGGTTTGATTTGCGCAAATGAAAGTCAAAGGTTTTTTCTGATTCACCTTTTTAAGCTGATAGAGACGTTTCATCGCTTTTTTACTGAAGATACTGCAACCTAAACCATATACAGTATCAGTAGGATAAATGATTATTCCATCATTTTGTAGAACATCCACGACTTGCTGAATACGTCGAGGTTGAGGATTTATTGGATTGATACTTAAAAGCATTGGTATATTTATGCAGGTGGGCTCAGCATGAAAGACTCAGAAACTTGATCTCATTAGTAATGGAAAAGCATCTATAGCTAAGCATGAGGACTTCTTTTTCATTACTGACATTCACAGGTCTTTTACAAATCATTACTCTTAAAAGTTCAGTTGCAAATATAGGCAGACAATAGCGCCTCTGAATACCCTCTATTATTCCGCAATCAAGAAACTCTGACTATTTCTAATTACCGAGAGAACCTATTGACAAAGGATAATTAATAAACAGAGTTGGCGCAATTCCGTCTTCACCTTTTGCCAGGTCAAAGCGGTAAATCAACCCTGATATAATTGCACGGAATCCAACACCAACAGAGGATTTCATTGTTTCATGCAACCCTGAAACATCATCTGAGACACTGCCTGTTTCATAAAAGAAGGAAGTCTGCAGAACCGTTCGTAAACCACCAAGAAATATCCAGTTCATCGGAGTTCGTTTTTCTGAAAAGTTTAGCCGGTATTCCAGAACATAGTTCGAACTATTTGCTGCGTAAAACCGACCCTGACTATATGCTCGCATCCGGTTAAGACCTCCCAATGCGGTTGCCTTGGATGATTGGTTCCTTTTAAGCCAGTAATTTATTCGTCTTGTTTCCGCTGTATTGCACGCATCTGTCTGCTGTTCTAATTCACAACTAAGGCTATATTTTGCTCTTAAGGAACTTTCATCCACTAAACCGTTTGTGGTGATGTTGGATCGTGACTGAAAGGCGTTAAACAACAGAGTATGAGTTTCAAAAAAGGGTACATAGGCGGTTATATTAACATCATTAACTGCATAATCACTCAATTGGTTTTGCTCATAATTTGAGTTAGTGTGCATTAAACCAATTCGAAGTCCTTCGCCGGGATCTAAATGATTATCAGTAAAATCAAGCTGAGTTCCAAATTCATAATCAATCCAACTACGTTCCGGTGATTGGATATTAGAGAAATCATTTCCGTCTACATCAAATATTTTTTCTACCTTTGTTCCTCCTGCAGAATATCTAAAAAGAAATTCAAGTCGTTGTTTGAAATACTGCGATTGAAAAGTAATAAAATTACTATTGTACTTTTCTAATGTCTGATAGTAATCTTCTTTGCCTGAATCAATGCCACGATCATAAGATCTGAATGGCATAAAAAAATCTGTGATCCCAAGAGAAAATAATAATTTTTCTTTAATCAAAGGAAATTTTGAAATAGAAAACAAACTTATTTCGAAATCACCGTCAAAGAAAGTCTTAGCCATCAGTAGGTCAGTGTTTTTGTAAACATTTGAAATTGAAGCTGCAATCGGAACCCCGCTTCCAATGCCTTCAACGACTATCGGTAGAGGAGCAACCAACCAGCCAATTTCATTATCTGCATCAGATTCAGATCTCTCTGGGGGAAATTCAAAAGAAAACACTATTGAAGGCATCAAAAAACAAAAAAGAAACAACAATTTTATTTTTCTGTTTAAATACAGCCTGCTGCCACTTGCGAACTCAGTAATTAGCGGCTGTGTGCATGAAAACAAGTTAAGCATTTTATTCCTCATTTTACTACTTCTCAGTTAAAACATATAACAGTTTAGCCTGAATTTTCTGAATTTTAGGATCGGCGGCAATAGGTTCAAGCAGAGAAACCGCTTTTTGCATGCGTTCCAAATGATCATTTGGAACTGGTATATTAAGGCTTATATACGAGCGGTGAATTGTGTAACACAGTTGTCCAAAACGGTGAACTGCTGCTTTTTCAACAGCTTTTTCAGGAATATCACCCACCAGTTTTACTGCCCCGCCGATCGCCTTCAGTGCTTTTGAAAGGTGATCAAAGCCGATTTTTTTCGGTTCTGCTTCATTACCTGCAGACGCAATCACCAACTGAATTTGAGCAAGAACATCAAACATTTTTGCCTGATGAAAACCGACGAGTGGATTTTTACTTTCAAGGCGGTGCAGGATCTCAAACATCAACTCCAGATTTTGACTGGCCAGCGGTAGAAAAACCAAACTACGCAGCATAGGATCAAAACCGTTTTTGAGATCACCAAAAGGAATCGTTTTTTCTGCTTTTGATTTGTTTAGATTTAATTCATAAACTGTTGAAATAGGCTCTGTTTTCAGCAAAACAACACATTTTTGCACAAAATCTACTTCACCCTGCAGTCTCTCCAGTTGCTTTTGAAGGATCGTATCAACATTTCCGTTACCCTTTATTTTGCTTTGAGTTTCAGTTAAATCATCCTGCAGAAATTTTTGCAACTTCATCAGGTAAGCTGTTTGAGTTGCGAGTGCAAAATTTATTTTTTGAGTTGAAATCATTGGCATTTCAACTTCCTGCATGGCTAACAAATAAGCATCGCGGGCATTCTCCAAACTTCTATTCTCTGCTTCCTGTAAAAACATCTCCACCAATTCCAACCGTGACTTTGAATCTTCCGGGTGTTTGTGTAGTTTTTCCGAAACTTCTTTTGCACGAGGATTCTTTAAGCTTTGACTTAGTCTGCTTCCGGTGAATTCAAGCAGCTTCCCGTTGGGAACATCTCCTTTTTTTAGGTTAATACCACTCAGCAATTTGGAAGAAAGTTTGACCTTAGACAAATTGCTGATCTGTGATTTAAGTTTATCCAGATCAGTTTGTAGATGTTTAAACAGGAGCAGAGGTTTTTGAATATCCTGCAGTTCCCTGATATCTTTTTTGTTAGCTGACATTTTATTCACCGGGTTTGATTATGATGGTCTCGTAATATTTTTTATTACTGTGTCATTTCATCTGAAGCGAGATATATTTTTATATCACAATGATATTATTAATTTTTATCGCATTTTCAGAAATAGTAAAATTGCGCATGGGAAATTATTTTCGCTAAATTCATTTATGTTCAGGCAAAACAAATTGCGGTTTCCTGCCTGCTATCCCTCGTAAAAGACGTCCTAATAAATCGGCTCCAGTGATGATCCTTTTTTCTGTATTCCAACATAAAATCAGATCATTGTCAATAACGTCATCTTCAGAGTGTTCCGGATGTACACGCAGTTTTTGAATTACTTCACCCAGCGGTGTAGTCGCATCTGAGACTACAATCGGACGATGACAGTAGGAATAAGGCCGAAAAGGTTCAACCCCAAAAAGCGCATCACGTAAAAACAAATCCGCATTGATCACCAATCGGGGGATGCCTTCTTTTGAAGTCAAAATCACCCATTTCTTCCCTGATTCCTGTACCTGTAGTAAAAAAGGATCATCCGGATTTCTCTGGAAAACAGGAAAGACAGGCAGGTCATATTCTGTTTCAAGAGGAATAATACTTACCGGATCAACCAACTCTCCCTCATCTCCTACCGGCAAATCATCTATACTTAAAAAATTAAGTGCGCCTGTCCCTTCAAGACGGCTGATGTCAGAATCCCGTGATTCCATATGTTTTTGCAACATAATACGGAAATCTTCCTCTTTAAAATAAAGTACACCTTCATTCCCCAGCCATTTGTCGAGGAGCATAGCAGTTGGTTTACTTACCGGATACAGGATAAATCTGTAGATTTTTATGACCGGTACCAGAATAATCCCCATTCGCAACGCATTTCGGGAAAAATACGCCTGTGGTAAAATCTCACCAAACAGAGTGATGCAAATGGATGAAAATAAAAATGCCCAAAGTCCTGCAAGGACTGAATCTGTTAAGAGGGTCAGCAGCACGTTGATGCTTACATTACCCCAAAGCAGCGTTGTCAAAAGCAGATTCGCGTCCTTTCTCAGTTCCAGGACTTGGACTGCAGCCTGATTTCCTGACTCAACTTCAATTTCAAGCTTCAATTGACTCAAACCGAACAAACCCAGAGTCAGGCCGGAAAAAAGAGCGGATTGAGTTAAACAAAAGAAAATACCTACCAAAAGGGCTAGGTCCATATAATTTTATTAAAGTAGTTAAGCAAACACACTCCATATTTGTATAAAATATTGCAGCAAACTCCAGATACTTCTGTTGAAGTTCGCATGAGCTTAACAAAGTTAATAGTATTTATCCATAAAATACTGGACTAATCCTGCTAAACTGCACTATTGCAAAAAAATATATGATGAGATTTAAAAGCATTTATGACCTTTTCAAAATAATAAAAAATGATTTGTTTATTAAGACATTACACGTTATAGTTGTTAGGATATTCAAAGACCATTGTCCGTAGTAATTTTCAATTTTTTGCATGGATCGCGAATTAGGCACCCCATTTGCAAAATTATCTAGAACGGATTATAGTTTACCGGATGGTTATTACCATCAACAAAGCCTTACAGGAGCTTTCCTGTTTACAAAATATGCATCACAGATGAGGTATGTAATGAAAAAATTATATTTTTTGATTCTTTTGGCCAGTATGGCGGTTTTCCTGGTTACAGGTTGTGCAGATAAAACGGCAGATCCTACGGATGTAACCGACAATGCGACTGAGGATACTACAGAAGATGTAAAGAAAGCTACTGAGGATAAGAAAGAAGAAGTAGCGAAAGCTGCTGAAGAGGCGAAAGCTGCTGAAGAGGCGAAAGCTGCTGAAGTCGCGAAAGCTGCTGAAGTTGCGAAAGCTGCTGAAGTCGCGAAAGCTGCTGAAGTTGCGAAAGCTACTGAAGTCGCGAAAGCTGCTGAAGTGGCAAAAGCGGAAGAAGTAAAGAAAGAAGAAGCAGTAGCCGCAGTGCAAAAGCAGGAAGTTGCCAAAGAAGAGGCTGAAATAGCAGTTGAACAAGACGCAGATAAAAGTATTGAGGCACCAAAAGCTGTCACTATCATTTCTGCACCACCTGAAGAAACTGATACTGCAGTTAATGAAATGGAACTCGTCTACTTTGACTACGACAAGAGTGCAATCAGCCCAGCCTTTGCAGAGATCATTCAGAAAAATTATGAATGGATCGCAGAAAACCCTGATGTACAGATTCAGTTGGAAGGTCACTGTGATGAGCGTGGAACCAATGAATACAACCTGGCTTTGGGAGAAAGACGTGCGAAAGCTGTCTTTGACCACCTGGTCAGTCTTGGAGCAAATCCATCACAATTTTCTATGGTCAGTTTTGGTGAGGAACGTCCAGCAGCTTCCGGCAGCAACGATGTTGCCTGGGGTAAAAATCGACGTGTAGAGTTCACCCGCCTGTAAAAAACTTTTACAACTCTGTCACTAATAGACTTCTCTTAGAATTATGCTCACCGAATGGTTAGGCGAATCGAGCATAGTCGGGATGGTACTGAGCGGGAGTTTTATCGCAAAGCTCGTCTTGCTCATTTTAGCTTTGATGTCGGCCCTTTCCTGGGCCGTCATCATTATAAAGACACTTCAGTATATAAATATCCGCAAAGATAATCAGAAGTTCTACCAAATCTACCTCAACGAATCCAGTCTTAATCAAATCAAAAAAGTTTCAGCAGATTTCCCTTATTCTGCTTTTGCATCGATGTACTCTGCCACCTATCAGGAAGCAGCCAGAATGAGTCAGCGTATACAGCGCTCAACACCTGATATCACGGAAAATACTTCAATGCTCCCGCATCTTAGTCAGCAACTGCAAAGGGTGATTGAGCAAACGATAAATGAAAGATACGCTTTCATAGAAAACCGTTTAAGCATCCTCGCAACCATTTCAAGCGCAGCTCCTTTCATCGGTTTATTCGGAACCGTGCTGGGAATTATCAATTCCTTTCAAAGCATAGGAACTTCCGGCGTTACCAGTCTTGCTTCAGTTGCTCCTGGGATTTCAGAAGCTTTGGTTGCTACTGCTGCAGGCTTACTTGCGGCTATTCCTGCTTTAATGGCCTACAATTATTTCCGTAATCAAACCCGGATTTTAGCAAACACCATGCGTAATTACGGCATGGAACTTACTAATCGTTTTGAATGGATAGTACATGGGCGGCTCCTGGGATCAGAATGAACCACTGAGTGAAATAAACGTTACTCCTTTTGTGGATGTTCTGCTTGTTTTGCTGATTATCTTCATGGTAACTGCTCCGATAGTAAACCATGTGATTCAGGTGGATCTTCCTGAAGACAGTTACAACCAGGATAAAATGAAACCCATGCAGGAACCACTGCGGGTAGTGATTGACAAATCCGGGGTTTTGTATTTAGGAAACACCCGTATCGGAGGGAGTACTGAGGACGAGAGTCAGAGAGTGCTGGAGGATAAAATTAAACAATGGACCAAGGGTCAGAAACAACCATGGTTGGTTGATGTGGAAGCAGACGAAAAAGTGGATTACGGGTCAATTGTGCCAGTCATTGCACGGCTCAAAGAACTAAAAGTCAGCATGAACCTGGTGATTCGACCCAAAGCAAAAAAATAGCACCTGCATTCAGCTGGTTTCCTCTTTCATAACAGTGCTATCTTCTTTAATTACTGTAGTATTTTCATCAATTTTTGCTTGATCATCTTTGTTTTTCTTGGTCGCGCTTTTAAAATTAGTAATCATTCCGCCAAGTCCCTCACCAATTAGAGGCAAGCGTTTTGCTCCAAATAAAACAACGATAATTGCCAAAACTATTAAAAGTTCCCAAATGCCTAAACCAAACATAGTGTGCGCTCCTGCTTATTGTGTCATGGCCCGTTAGGCCGTATAATGTAAATTGATCTTATAGTAGATAGAATTCGTCTGATAATCGCAAGATTAATGAAACAAGTCAACCTGTGAAAATTAGCTTAATCAAATGAAACCCCATGAACGCAGAAACTACGGAGCAGGAATCAACACTGCACAAGCTTAAATTTTTGGCAGATGCGTCGCATGTGATGCAGGCAGAAATTGCTCGTACCGACATTTCCCTGAATGAGGTCATGCTCTGGAAACAAGGGACTGTGGTGATACTGGACAAGATAGTCGGCTCTACGATTGACGTTTTAATCGGCGACCGTTTAATTGCACGCGGAGAGGTCGTTGTGATTAATGACCGCTTTGGCGTCAGGATCAGCGAAATCACCCATCCTGACGAAAAACCTAAGTTAGGCTGGAAATAATAATTCTCATAATTCTCATAATTCCGCTTTATCGCCCCTCATTTAATCTTCTGACTGAATTCATTCTCCCCTTAATGCCTTTGGAAATGCAGTCGCGGTACGTTCCAGATCTTCTTCAGAATGGGCAGTTGAGACGAAAAGCGATTCAAATGCTGAGGGTGCAAGATAAATCCCCTGTTTGAGCATACTCCGGAAAAAACGGGTGAACTGCTCTGTATCAGTTTTAAGCGCCTGTTGATAATTTTGGACAGGTTCTGCTGAAAAGAATAATCCGAACATACCCCCCATAGCCTGCGTTTGCAGAGGAATTCCGGCAGATTCAGCTGCAGATTTAAACTCTCCTGAAAGCCATGCTGTTTTTTGACCAAGTTCCGGATAAGGATTCTCTTCTTTTAAAATCTCCAGAGTAGTTAATCCCGCAGCAACCGCCAGTGGATTTCCGGACAGTGTTCCTGCTTGATAAACAGGACCTGCAGGGGCCACTTGAAGCATGATATCCTGACGGCCTCCATATGCACCAACAGGAAGGCCTCCGCCAATTACTTTACCGAAAATGCTCATATCCGGAACTATACTAAAGATCTTTTGAGCCCCTCCGTAATCAACACGGAATCCACTCATTACTTCATCGAAAATCAGCAAGATTCCCTCACGGTCGCAAAGCTCACGCAAACCTTGTAAAAATCCATGTTCCGGAGGAATCATCCCCATATTTCCGGCAACTGGTTCCAAAATCACGGCAGCAATCTCTCCGGAATTTTCTTCCGCAAGTTTGATGACTGACTCCAGATCATTAAATTTCGCCTGTAGAGTCAGTTCGACAAAAGCAGCAGGAACTCCCGGTGAATCCGGAATTCCTAAAGTCATTGCTCCGGATCCTGCCTGAACCAATAGTGGATCAACACTACCGTGATAACAGCCTTCGAATTTAACAATTTTATCACGTCCGGTATAACCACGCGCAACTCGGAGAGCGGCCATTGAAGCTTCTGAACCGGAATTAACCAGACGTAGCATTTCCACGCTGGGAACTGCCTCACAGACCATTTCCGCCAACTGAATTTCACCTTCAGTCGGAGCGCCAAATGATGTTCCATTCCGGAGAGTTTCTTCAAGTTTGCGGACTACTTCAGCATGAGCATGACCTAAAATCATTGGCCCCCAGGAGCCTACATAGTCAATATATTCGTTGCCATCCACGTCAAAGAGTTTTGAACCCTGAGCACGTTTGATGAAAAGTGGATTCATCTTTACGGATTTGAAAGCACGGACAGGACTGTTTACTCCGCCCGGAATACTTTGCTGTGCACGTGAAAATAATTGTTTAGACTGTGTGATCTGCATGAAGGTTGCACTTAATTAAAAGGTTAAATAGATTTTTTATCGACTGAAAACTTTTAGTCTGCATAAATACAATATTGCTGTTATTGCTAGTTTGGAGAACGACTCAAGAGTTGTCAAGCCTACACTATAGAAAATAATGCCGCCCATCATATTATCAGCCGTTTTTTGCTTCATTTTATTCAACGGTTGTAACTCAACTGCTGAGAACATAAAAACATCATTTGATCCGGACTACAAAGTCCTGGACAGAGGTAATCTTGACGTTATTGTTAAGAGCCGGGCCTGCGCATTAATTGCTGTAGATGCAGTTTCAGGAGCAAAGCGTAATGCGGAGTTTCATCTGCGCAGCGTCATTGGGGATCAAAATCACCGCAGGGAATTTAAGGAAGTTAAGCGCTACATTGAAGGTCAGAAAATCTGTGTTGAAATGAGCGCAAGCGCTTTGCCTGCTATTTAAAAGCATGCTCAATATTAAACTAAAGAACCTTGATTACTTGCTATTTGAAACGCTAATCGATAAAGTAATATAAGCAATCAGGCTTGGCAGTTTATGTTTTATGTAAGAGGATGATGCATCCTGACTGTTTACTGATCTTTTACAACAACCAAGCATCTTTGCGGACTTCACTCACCTAACTCAATAAAAGGAAGTTTATGCCCGGCGGAGCCCAGGAAAAATCTACTGGACCAAATCAAATTGCGCTGCCTATGCTGCCAATGCGTGATATCGTGGTCTTTCCTCAGATGACAGCGCCTTTTTTCATCGGCCGTTCTCTCTCTATTGCATCTCTCGAAAAAGCCCTTGAAGGTGACCGTCAAATATTTGTCGTTGCTCAAGAAGACCCTCTGATTGAAGAACCTGAGGCAAAAGACTTGTTTCGTGTAGGAACAATAGGCAAGGTTTTGCAGATCATGCGTCTCCATAATGGTACGATAAAAGCCCTCTTTGAGGCAAAATCCAGAGGCCGTCTGATTGAAGCTCATATGGACGAACCACATTTTGCCGCAATTGTAGAACCAATCCCCGAAGAAACTTCTGATGCACCTGAACTGCATGCCCTCAGCAAGAATGTACGTGCTGAATTCAAACGTTATCTTAAGGATGTGAAACGTCGTACAGAAGGTATCGAAAAGTTGTCCATTGATTCAGAAGATCCGCACATTCTGGCAGACCGAATTGCTCCTCTGCTGAACATGGATTTACAGAAAAAGCAGGCTTTGCTGGAAAACAATGATCCAAAAAAACGACTGGAAATTGTTTATGGAAGAATGCTTGAAGAAAAGGAATTTAAAAAAGTAGAGCGTAAACTAAAGGAGCGTGTACAGGGACAGATTGGCCGTACACAAAAAGAATACTACCTCAATGAGCAGGTCAAAGCCATCCAGAAAGAATTAGGGCAAGGTGAAGACGGCAAAGCGGAAATGGAGGAGTACGCGAAGAAAATTGAGAAAATGGAACTTTCTGTAGAAGCCAGGGAGATGGCGGAAAAGGAACTACAGAAACTGAAGATGATGCCTTCCATGTCTTCGGAAGCAAATGTTGTCAGGAATTACATAGACTGGCTGCTGAGCATGCCATGGACAGAAATAACGGAAGATAATTTTGACCTCGAAAAAGCAGAAAAAGTACTCGACGCACGGCATTACGGATTAGAGAAAGTCAAAGAACGTATTATTGAATACCTTGCTGTGGCTCAGCAGGTAGGCAAAATGAAAGGACCTATTATTTGTCTTGTTGGACCTCCAGGAGTTGGAAAAACATCTCTGGCACGTTCTGTTGCAGAAGCATTAGGTAGAAAATTTGCGCATGTGAGTCTTGGTGGAGTACGTGACGAGGCAGAAATCAGAGGACACCGCCGGACATATATCGGCGCAATGCCTGGAAAAGTGATTCAATCTTTAAGAAAAGTAAAACACAAAAATCCGCTGTTGCTTTTCGATGAAATCGACAAAATGTCATACGGTGTGATGGGTGATCCTGCCGCAGCTTTACTAGAGGTACTTGACCCTGAACAGAACCATACTTTCATGGATCACTATCTTGAAGTAGAGTTTGATATTTCGGATGTCTTATTTTTCTGTACAGCCAATGTTCAGCAGAATATCCCGCCTGCGCTTAAAGACCGGATGGAAATTATCCGCCTTTCCGGTTACACGGAACTGGAAAAAGAACACATCGCACGTGAACATCTGCTGCCTAAACAAATTACAGAAAATGGTCTGACTTCAAAACAAATCCAGTTCCAGCATAAAGCGATTTTGAATATTATCCGTGGTTATACCAGAGAAGCAGGAGTACGTAATCTTGAACGTGAAATCGCAAAAGCATGCCGTAAAGTTGCAACCCAGTTAGTAAAGAAAACAAATCTCAATAAAGTCGTTGTAACTCAAAATCGTGTGCAGAAATTTCTAGGCGTACAGCGTTACAAACACGGTAAAGCAGAAGAACAAAATGAAATCGGCACTACATGCGGATTAGCCTGGACACAGGCCGGAGGTGAGCTTTTAGTGACTGAAGTGAATATCATGAAGGGTACAGGCAAATTGCAGCTGACGGGAAAACTCGGTGATGTCATGAAAGAATCTGCACAGGCCGCCCTGAGTTATGTACGTAAAAACGCAAATCAGCTGGGAATTTATTCTTCAGTTTTCGAAAAAACCGATATTCACATTCACGTACCTGCAGGTGCAGTTCCGAAGGATGGACCTTCTGCAGGAGTAACCATTGCCACTTCATTAGTCAGCGCGTTTACTTCCATTCCTGTCCGCAGGGATGTAGCAATGACCGGAGAAATCACACTACGCGGAAAAGTCCTCGCGATTGGCGGTTTGAAAGAAAAACTCCTTGCGGCAAAACGTGGTATCATCTCCACAGTCATGATTCCGCAGAATAACGAAAAAAACCTCAGCGAAGTCCCGGATGAAATCCTAAAAGGTTTAACAGTACATCCTGTAAAATCAATTGAAGAAGTCCTGAAAGTTGCTCTGACTCAACTGCCGACTCCAGTCATAGAGTCAGAAGACGAACCTGCAGAAACAACTGCAACGGAAAGTCCGGAAGTTGCTATTCTTCCTCAATCAAATGTTCCTGAATCACCACGAACTTATGATGCCTAAGCATAAAATCTGCGACTAAAGACTGAGTACAATTTACAACAGAAATTAACTGACAACTTGAAACAACTTGACGGTGAGGATTCCGTCAATGTTGTATAATTAGCTTAAAAACGAAAAATATGATTGATGATATGGAATTAAGCAGTTCGGATCAGGAACTGATGACAGAGATAAACGCGGCAATAGTGCGTTACATCCAGTCTGATGATGCGCATCTGCAGATGGATCCAATGAATTCATACCGCAGACGGATGGTACACAAGATCGCTACTGAGTACAAACTTAATTCTGAATCAACAGGTGAAGGTGAAGATCGATCCGTACGCTTGTCCAAAACAGCGACAACCACAATTCCGGAAAATATTAACAAGCAGAGAGTTGTTGATAGGGGCATCGAAATTTTTTACGCAAAACCTGGTGCAGAAATTGTTTTACGTACTGACGGTAGTTTCGGAGTTTCACTCAAGGAAGGTGATAACAAGATACTTGACAAACGTACTGTGGACGAAGGAGAATTTCGCATACGTGATAATAAGATCATCTGCAAGCAAGACAGCAACTGGTGAACAACACACAATTTGAGGCAACACTTACAATTCCGCTGAATGAGCATTCGTCTTTTTCTCTGGCATATTTAGGTGACGCATTTTTCGAATTATGGTGCAGACAGAAGATTTTGCAGCGTTTAAAAAACCGCAGACAGGTTCACCTCCACGTTGTGCAATGGGTACGCTGTCAAACACAGTCACAACTCGCGCAACTGATTCATCCCCTCCTGAATATTGAAGAAGAAAATATTTACCGACAGGGACGCAACAGCAAAACCATTTCTGCGCCCAAACATGCAGCTATTAAAGATTACCGCGCAGCTACCGGATTTGAATGTTTGGTGGGATACTGGTATTTGGAAAAGCAGACAAAACGTTTCGAAGAATTGATGAATCGTGCAGAGATCCTGGAATATCTGGAGTCAGTTCTGCCGGTGAGCAAATTTTCAATTCCTAATGCTGCATAAGTAGAATGTTCTGACTGTCGCTAATGGATTGAACTGCTGCTTAAATGATGCACTACGTCATTCTTCAAAAAATTATCAACTTCACAGCCTCTTTGCGCATCAGCAAAACAACTTATTTTATTAATGAATTATGCTTTTAAATTTAGGAAACGGCAAGTAGATGATTTGGACCTTTATCTTATTAATTATCGCAGGATCAGTCGGTGCAATAGCTTATCCTCTTTTTAGAACTAAACTGCAGAGCTATGAACTCCCCGGAACAGCTGAGCTTGATTTTAGTCAAGCGGATTCCTGGCTCTCTGCACTTAGCGACTTAGAAGATGATCTTGCTTTAGGAAGGATGTCAAAAACTGATTATCAACAACAGAAAATATTTCTTCAGCGTGGTTATCTGGAATGGCAGAAAAAATCCGGCAATACTAAAGACTGAACAACGGAATCAGGAAGCAATTTTCTGTGGTAACGGTAGTGGCTGATAGCTGAGATTTTTTCCGGAATCAGTTGCAACTAAGGCTCGCGCTAAATTCAGAGTTCCTTCCACAGTTGTGAAATAAGGCAAATTATGTAAAAGGGCAACTCTCCGAATATGTGAAGCATCTATTGAACGTTTTCTTGAACGTGTTGTGTTTACAATCAGCGCCACCTCGTCACGCTCAAGGTATTCAAAAATATTCCCCGCTGTTTTGCGATCCAGACTTGTTTTTTTAATATTTGCGACACCGGCTTTTTTCAGCACATCAAAAGTTCCTGCAGTTGCTAATATTTTACGACCAGCCTGTTGAAATTCGAATGCCGCAGGAATCATCTCCTGCTTATCCTGATCAGTCACACCAATAAAAACGTAACCTTCCTTTATTTCCGACTGATAAGCCGCAACCTGAGATTTTATAAAAGCTTCTTCAAGGCTATTTCCGCGTCCCATTACTTCACCAGTTGATTTCATTTCCGGACCTAGTTCTGTATCAGCACCGGAAAAACTAACGAAAGGAAAAACCGTTTCCTTGACCGAAACGGTTTTAGGTGCCTCGTAGCTAAAACCAATTTCACTCAATTTTAGTCCGAGCATCAGCCAGGTTGCATACTTCGCCAGCGGGTGACCGATGGCTTTACTGACAAACGGAACTGTCCTTGAAGCACGTGGATTAACTTCAATTAGAAATATTTCATCATCTTTAACTGCAAATTGGATGTTCATTAATCCTTTCACGCTGAGTTCTTTAGCCAGGGCTTTTCCCTGTTCTTCTAATCTGCGTAAGACAGATGACGTTAAATTTTGCGGAGGCAAGATACAGGCGCTGTCTCCTGAGTGAATACCTGCGCGTTCTACATGCTCCAGGATACCGCCCAATTCTGAGTTTATCCCGTCACCCAGCAGATCCATATCAATTTCTACTGCACCCTGCAAAAACTGGTCTATCAAAACGGGATGCTCCGGTGAAACCTGTATCGCTTCTTTGAAATATTCTGCCAGCTGCTTTTTTGTATCTGCAACCATCATAGCTCTACCTCCCAGGACATAAGAGGGGCGTACCAGGATTGGATATCCTATTTTTTCCGCAATTTTTTCTGCATCACTCAATGAACGAGCCATTCCATTTCTGGGCTGTTTCAGTTTCAGTTTCTTCAACATCTCAGCAAACTTCTCTCTATCTTCAGCTCGGTCAATACTTTCAAAAGGAGTTCCGAGCAGCTTTACGCCAGCGTCATTGAGTTGTTGTGCCAGTTTAAGCGGAGTTTGCCCACCGAGTTGTACAATCACCCCAATCGGCCGTTCTAGCTCGATCACATGCATTACATCTTCAAAGGTAATCGGTTCAAAATATAGACGATCGGAAGTATCATAATCAGTACTCACAGTTTCCGGATTACAGTTGAGCATAATAGATTCATAACCAATTTCACGTACAGCCCAGGATGCATGCACACAACAATAATCAAACTCAATTCCCTGACCAATACGATTCGGTCCTGAACCTAAAATGAGTACTTTTGCTTTTTCTGTAGGAAGCGACTCATTTTCCTCACCGTAGGTAGAATAATAGTAAGGCGTTTCTGAGGCAAATTCAGCCGCGCACGTATCAACTTGTTTGAAAACCGGTAGTATATTCCATTCATAACGCATATTATGAATCCGACTTTCCCTAACATTAAGTAATTCTGCAATACGTAGATCAGAAAATCCGAGCCTCTTCCAGCTCCTTAATTTAACTGGTGAGATTTCTGCTAACTCTGTTTTCAGTATAAGCTGTTCTTCCTCTACTAAACTCCGGATTTGCCATAAAAACCAAGGGTCAATTCCTGTCTGTTTAAAAAGCGCCTCGTCTGTCCAGCCCTGCCTCATTGCGTCAGCAACGTACCAAATACGTGTGCTGCCTACAGTTTGAAGCTGCTCTTCCAAAATTTCTTCTGCAGTTTTATAATCATCTGAATAATCTGGAGAATCGAGTCCTGTATGTCCGGTTTCCATCGAGCGTAAAGCTTTTTGAAAAGATTCCCTGAAGGTGCGTCCAATCGCCATTATTTCGCCAACTGACTGCATCTGAGTACCGAGACGGTCATCAGTCATGGAAAATTTTTCAAAGGCAAACCTGGGGATTTTTGTCACTACATAATCAATTGAAGGCTCAAAAGAGGCCGGCGTTTTTTTTGTAATATCGTTTGGAATTTCGTCTAGAGTATAACCAATTGCCAATTTGGCTGCAATTTTTGCAATTGGGAATCCGGTGGCTTTAGAGGCAAGGGCGGAACTGCGTGAAACTCTGGGATTCATTTCTATCACAAGGATTTCACCGTCAACCGGATTCACAGCGAATTGCACATTCGAACCCCCTGTATCAACGCCAATTTCCCGTATAATTTTGATCGACATATCCCGCAGATTTTGATATTCCCAATCTGTCAGTGTCTGTGCAGGGGCGACAGTAATGCTGTCTCCGGTGTGTACCCCCATCGGATCAAGGTTTTCAATCGAACAAATAATGACCACGTTATCTTTATGATCACGCATAACCTCCAGTTCATATTCCTTCCAGCCGATAATTGACTGTTCAACTAATACTTCATTAGTTGGTGAAACTGCCAGACCGTTGGAAACGATACGGGCTAATTCATCATATGTATGAGCAATACCTCCGCCGGCACCACCTAAAGTAAAAGACGGTCTGATAATGAAAGGAAATGGGTGAGTTTCTGTCAGAATTTTTACTTCTTCAAGCGAATGAACAATGCTACTGTTTGGCATGCCAACACCAATCTTATTCATTGCCTGCCTGAACAACTCCCGATTTTCTGCCTTATTTATTGCCTCAATGGATGCACCAATAAGTTCCACACCATATTTTTCCAATACTCCGTGTTCATGAAGTTTAATCGCCATATTTAGCGCAGTCTGCCCGCCCATGGTGGGCAAAATCACATCTGGGTTCTCCTGCTCAATGATTGCTTCGAGTGCACTAATGGTAATTGGTTCAATGTATGTTGCGTCCACCAGTCCGGGATCGGTCATGATAGTGGCAGGATTACTGTTGATTAAAACAACCCGGTAACCCTCTTCCTTGAGAGCTTTGCAAGCCTGTGTTCCGCTGTAGTCAAATTCGCAGGCTTGTCCAATCACGATTGGACCTGATCCTATTAGTAAAACAGTTTTTATGTCTGTGCGCTTGGGCATAGTATTGCTATTAAAATTGAGGGCTTATATCCAGCCTGATAATTTGTAACTAAGTAATCCAAAATATTCATGTGAAATAGTTTGGATGCGATTAAAATTTGCCCAGTCAAAGTAACGCCACCAGGGGATGGACTCTTTTCGATATGATTGATTTGCAGCGTATGCAAAAGCCTCAACCCCTAATTTTTTAAAGACAGAAACGAGTCGAAATAAATGGTAATCATGAGAAACCAGCAGAACAGTTTTTAATTCTAAACGGTCCAATATTTTGGACGTTTCTATGCCATTTCTATAAGTGTCTGCAGAACGGTTTTCAATGATGATGTTATCCGCTGGAACTCCCATTCCCTGTAGAATAATGGCCATACCTTTGATGTTTACTGGTGGTAGATAAGGTTTGGTTACTCCGCCGGTAATGATTACCAGCGGGGCTACTCCTTCTAAATATAATTTAGCTGCAGCGTAAGCTCTTAGAGCAGAACCCGGTGTCGGCGCTCCTGAACCGTGTACTCCTGCTGAAGCGACAACAATCGCGTCACTGTTGTGTTTTTCACTCTTGGGAGTCAAATATTTTAAAGGCAGATAAATCGTTTGGAAAAACAGTGTATTACTTCCCAGCAATAGGACCGCCCAACTGGCTAACAAAATACCGTATGAAAGTTTATAATGCTGCCTGTGCCTGTACATCATCAGCAGTGCACTTGATAATAATACTAAAAGCAGTATTGGTCCAAATACAATGTCTTCAACAATAAACTTTAAAGGTCGTTCCATTATTATTTGCTGAGAAAATTCGGGGACGGGTTTTTATTTTAGCGTTTAATAAATTGATGAATGATTTCTTGAGCTACACTCCGAAAATTAGCTAAACCTGTTTTTTGACTTTTTTTACAGAATTGCAACAGACACAATTTTCCAAGATTACTCAGGAAGTTTTTTCGAAGATTTATTGTCTGACTTCATAGTTAATTTTTCCATTAAAATCAGCGATCCTTCATAAGATCTTTTAATGGTTTTAATTACATTTCCATCTTTTCTTTCACGATTTAGTTTTTTAAGACAAACTCGCAACTCCTGAAGTTCTGAAACCGTAGTGGGATCTTTTAATTTTATACATTTCTGCGGTTCTTCTTCTTGAGCGAAGGCCTTTCCATTCTCCACAAATTCTCCAAAAAAGACAACACTCACTGAACAGATCAGTAAAATGGTTAAGAAACTCAGCACATAAACTAAGCTACTGTTCGCGATCCTAAAATATTTCTGCATAATCTTCGGCTTGAAAGTTGTCGTAATATCTCATATTTTTAAAGGTTAGAGTTTAGTCTTAGCTTAAACAATTTTTTACAGTAATACTGATTCAAAAGTTTTCCAAATCATGTTAAAACTATTCATTGCAGCTTTCTCTGTGGTCCTGTTGTACTGGCTCTGGAACAAAAAGGCACAGATTTTTGCCAGTCGAAACAACAAGGTTGATCCATTTATCACGACAATTGAAGCAATTGAAATGCAAACTTTTTTAGCTTGGGACACACCGCGTTCATGTCTTGAAGGTGACGGAATACGTTACGGCAAGCAATTTAAGCTAAAAAAACCACCGGAACTACCCCATGAACCTGGATGCCGTTGTGAAACCACGAAACTATTTTATACATCTGATGATGTTTTTCAAGGTACTTCGCCGATTTCAACACATAAGTCTGCGTTGGGAGACATCAGCGCGAAAGATGCATTGTTATTGAAGAACATATTACTCAAAATAATTAATAACTCTACGGCAACTAGTTTTTCAGATTTTATGGAACAATTTGAGACAAACAGTTTTTCTGCAGATATTCGTTCTCAGGCAATTTCACAAGCAGAACAAGCGTTTGAAGCAGCAAAAAACAAATGATGGAAACAGTATTCATGAGTTTAGTTTAGCATAGCAGTCTTCAGCCATACAGCAAACCAGCAGCAGAAATAAAAAACCAAATTATAAAAACAGACACACTATGAAAAGGCTGACTCAGTTTATCAAGTGGACATTCTGGTTAGTGATCATTACAGGGACTATTTCCGCGTCTGCACTCGGTGTATTTCTGTTTGAACTCAGTAAAACTTTACCGCAAAATCTAGAGGAAGAACTCCACAAAAGAAATGATGTTTTACCGACTGTTCTTTATGACCGTGAAGGTAACCAGATTGAAGAACTTTTCATCCAGAGAAGAATAGTTGTACCCTACGAACAGTTTCCACCGCATCTCGTACAGGCACTGGTTGCCAGTGAAGATTCCCGCTTTTTCTCTCACCTCGGAATTGATCCGCTAAGAATCCCCAAAGCTTTCCTCGCAAATCTAAGAGCAGGCCGAATTGTTCAAGGTGCAAGTACTCTGACTCAGCAAACTGCGAGACTGTTTTTGTTGAGCAGAGAAAAGCAGATTATCCGTAAACTAAGGGAGATGCTGCTCGCCTTCAGGATGGAAATGCAATTTTCGAAACAGGAAATATTGACGCTCTATCTGAACAAAGTATATTTGGGCAATGCTGAAGGCATTGAAGCCGCGTCACAGGGATATTTTGCTAAGCATGCAGTCGAACTTAATCTCGCAGAAAGTGCGCTCTTAGTCGGTATCCTTCCTGCACCTTCTCGTTACGCTCCGCACATAAATCCGGAATTCGCCCTGCTGCGTAGAAATGTGGTTTTAAGACGAATGCGTCAAGAAGGCTTCATCTCGGAGCAAGAATTGCAAAAAACAAGCGAGATGCCGATCAGCTTAATTCGAATCCACGATTCAACCACAGAAGCTACCGCTTATTATGTAGAACATGTACGCCGTTATCTGATCAAGAAATATGGTTCAAAAGTTCTGTATCAGGGTGGTCTTAAGGTTTATTTAGCAATGGATCTGAACTATCAGACATATGCTCATGAGGCACTGCGGAAAGGAATTTTAGAGTTAACAAAAAGGCAGGGCTACCGTGGCCAACAAAATGAAGAAAACCCTGATAATAGCAGTTCTAGAGACAATGCAAGCATAAAGAATTCTGTAAAACTTGATTCGTTGTTTCTCGGAAATATCATCAGCGGAACCGTCAATGAAGTCAGTAAGAAAGAAGTTTCAGTAAAAATAGGTGAATCTTCCGGAACCCTGGAATGGAACAACATTAAAACCTGGAGGAACGGAAATATCCTCAAAGATGAAAGACCGTCCAGAATAGTAAAACCTTCAGACATATTTTCTACAGGCGATGAAATTCAGGTAAGACTTGCCGATTACGATACAACAAATAATTCCTTCCGACTGGAGTTATATCAAGAACCTCTTGTCAATGGTGCTTTGTTGGCGATGGATCCAAAGAATGGAGAGGTTTTATCAATGTCCGGTGGTTACCGTTATGGAGAGAGTGAGTTTAACCGTGCTATACAGGCACAGAGACAGCCTGGTTCATCATTCAAACCAATCGTTTACTCAGCAGCACTGGACGCAGGTTTTACACTCAGCAGTGCGTTAATCGACAGTCCAAGGGCATATGCCACAGGAGCGCAAACAGCCGGAGATGCTGAGATCTGGACTCCTAAAAATTATGGAGATAAAATAATGGGTAAAGTTTCACTGCGTACTGCCTTGGTGAAAAGTTTGAATTTACCTACTATCGGGCTTTGTGAAGAATTAAAACCAAAACAGGTCATCGTCTACAGCCGACGTTTCGGCATCACTTCAGACATGATGAAAAATTTAACCACATGCCTCGGTTCATTATCTGCAACTTTACAGGAAATGATAACTGCTTACGGAGTTTTTGCGAATCAAGGTCGTCTGGTAAAACCCATCTATATCCTGCGTGTAGAAGATCAGGCGGGAAACACTCTTGAGTCAAGTCTACCTGAATTTAAACAAGTCACTTCCGAAGAAACAGCGTTTCTGCTGAGCAATGTTTTACAGGATGTTGTTCAGAGCGGAACTGGAAGACGGGCACGTGCAATTGGACGACCTTCTGCCGGAAAAACTGGAACCACGAATGATAGTGTTGATGCGTGGTATATTGGTTACATTCCGCAACTGCTTACCGGTGTTTATGTAGGGTTTGACAAACCAAGAAGAATGGGAAGATCTGAAACCGGAGCAAAGGCAGCAGCGCCAATCTGGATCGATTTTATGAAAAATGCCATTGCAAACCTGCCGACAGAACAATTTAAACAACCTCCGGGGATCACTACAGTTAAAATTCACAAATCCGGAAGACGTGCGATACCCTGTGATAATCCAAAAGAGATAAAAGAGGAGCACTACAAAACCGGAACAGAACCTGTTTTGGATCTGTCAAATTCCGGAAGATGTGGACAGACTAAAACTGAAATAACAGAAAAAGAGGAAAGTGAACCTGAACTGTAGGGAAGAAAAATGAGGAACTGCATCCTACAAGGTTCAAGGCAGAAACGATGTTAAAACCCTGAACCTTGAAGATGGTGGTCTTAGTTGTTCAAAGCACCTTTGAGTTTGCTGCCAGCTTTGAACTTTGCACTTTTAGAAGCTGGAATATTTATTACCTGTGTAGGATTTTGAGGGTTTCGTCCGACGCGTGCCGCGCGGTTGGACACAGAGAATGTGCCGAAACCAATCAATGTGAGAGAATCACCACTTTTTAGTGTTTTTTCAACAGTGGCAGTAAAAGACTTCAGAAAACGATCTGCGTCTGCTTTTGTAAGTCCGGTGTCTGCTGCAAGAGCATCAATAAGATCAGATTTGGTCATAGTAATTATCCCAGAAAAAGATTAACAAAATGGATGGGCAGTCCAAGAAGAATCACCCCATCCTTAAGTATATTAAACGCCGATTCGCATCCAAGTGAACCAGCAGGTACCGATGAACATGCTTGTAGAAGACTTTCACCGACGGTACCAAAACTATTATTATTTTGTAAATTAGTCAAGGTTTGACAAGAAAAAAATGAATTTTTTTCATAAATTAGCCAAAATGACGGTTTTTCCTGGAGTTTCCGCAGGAAAACGTTCTTCTGTCAGACAACTCAGCAGTTTAGAGAAACTGTTTTTTTTTCATGATCAAGGTGCATTTACGCTGCTTTTCCTCGGTTCATTGTTGTTGCATATATTTCTTGGTTTTACAATTGGAATTATTTCAGATTTATGGGTAGCAGAACCACCACCCATTCGAGCCAGAATTGGTGTAAGTTACGCGAAGCTACCTTCAAAGCCAACACTCATTAACAAACCAAAACCTGTTATTGAAAAACCTGTTTTACAAAAACTTGAGACAGGCTTAAAACCAAAACTGCACAAACTTGTTCCCGAAAAAACTGTACTGAAGAAACCTGTCCTGGATAATAATCTAAAAAAAGCTGTACCACCAAAGCCTGCTTTAAAGAAAACTGAAGCACCACGTCTTAAAATGTCACAGCCTCAAATTAAAAATGAGGCACCAAGCATAAAACAGAGTCCCAAACTAAGTCCGCAAGCTTTAAAAAAACCCCGTAAACCTTTGCTGCTTCCGCCTGACTCTCCGAAAAGGACAAGCACAATCACTAATTTACCAAAATTGAGCAAGGAACCTCTTCCGCTTTCTCCTCTTACATCAAGGAAGTCCGTACTAAAGCCGAGCCAGATAGAATTACCGGAATTTTCACGTGAAGAGCTTGCACCGCAAAAATTAAAAACTCCAAGTTTTTCAAAACCTTTAGATCTACCCCTGCAGAAACTGCCGGAAATATCTCAGCCGACTTTAGAAAATATCCCGACTATCTCTCCTGTTACATCTGCTATAGAAGCTGCTGACAAACCTGAACTCAGACTTGAGGAATTATTTCCGGAAGAAATAAAACTTAAGGCACCTCTGCAGGATTTAGGAATTCCGGAACAGACGCCTCTCAGCAAAATGAAGGAAATACCTGACACAAACTTCCTGCAGCGTAAAAAAATAGCACAGTTGGCAGGAGAGGAATATAATCTGCACATTCGTACTCAGATCAGTCCAAAACTTGGGAGTTACCCTGCTGAGTTATTTGTACGTATCCGGCTAAAGATTATTGCATCAGGTAAAATAATTGACTATGAAATCATTAACAGAAGCGGATTTCCTTCTTTCGATCAGGCTGCTGAACTTGCAGTACGCAATGCAGTGCTGGCTCCTCTACCCCAAGCTCTGGCCAAGAATCCACCCTACATCGTGTTGATTCGGATAGTACCTCAAAATTAATAATTGGATTCTGCCTAAACTTATGCGCTTACACATAATACTTTTAAGACAACTTTCTCTTAGCTTCAGCTTAATTATTTTCTACCTTTGTTTCACCTCTTCGTTGCAGGCACAGACTTATTCCAACGAAGAGATCGTCATCAGTGGACTGGGATTTGCCAGGTTTGGTGTAACCATGGTGCCGGAAAAGAGTTTTACTGAACATCCTGACGCGCGGCGCTGGCTGAGGATTATCGACCGTAACCTTTGCTGGAGCGGTGTATTCCTGGTGACAGACTCACGCTATAAAACCTGCCGTACAGCAGGTGCTGCTCAGGTCGACATGAAAATTCTGCTCAAGCTGGAACGCAGATATGGAGATTCCGGAGCTTTAGTCTCAAAACATTTGATGCTTACGGTTGCGGATAATGAAGGTGCAGAGCTATTTCCACTTGATTTGCCTTTACGCAAAAATCGTTTCAGCGAAGCAGATTTGATGGATTTGATTAACAACATGTCTGCCCAGCTCACAGGTCTGGAAGGTGTTCTTGGAAGCACAATTGCCTTTACACTTAAACAACCTAAACGACGTAAAATTATTGCCAGGATCAATACACACGGAAAAAAACTTGCAGCAGTTTCAAAAAATTCGTCTATCAGTCTACTGCCGAGTTGGAGTCCTCAGGGTGATGCCATTGTTTACACGACTCTAAGCCGCAGCGGAACTGCAATTATCTATAATAATTTTAAAAATCGACCAGTAAAAATTCTGCGTTCCAACACGTCTGCTACACGTTCCTCAAAAAATTTTCTAAGTGTCAGCGGAGGTAGTTGGTATTCCGAGGGACGCCAACTGGTAGTGACTCTAAGTCGTCTGGGCAACACTGATTTGTATACCTTTGACAAACAAAAAAGAAAGGAAACACGTTTGACCACTCACCGGGCGATTGACACTGTTCCTGATTTATCTCCGGATAATGAACACCTGATCTTTGTCTCAGACCGTACTGGACATGAACAGATTTTCTATCTGCAACTCGGCACAAAAATTCCATTTCAACTCACTTTTGGACGAGGCAGCAGCAGCGATCCTGTCTGGTCTCCGGACGGTACTCTCATCGCTTATTCAAAAATCAGCAGAGGGCACAGCCAAATTCATTTGATGGATCCGTTTACCGGTGAAGATCGCTCGCTAACAAGGGGACGTTATAATTCGGAGCAACCTGCCTGGTCTCCGGACGGACGTCAAATCGCTTTTGTTTCTTCTTCAACCGGTAGAGACAAATTGTATGTTATTTTTGTGGACGGAACCGGACGGCGGCGTTTAACACGTACACCCAAAGACTTTGAAGAAGGTTCCCCGACCTGGACAGTCAGAAAATTTTGATGCAAATAAATGATTGGAAGACCGAACAGGATGCTAAAATAATCCGCCAGGAAAGACAAAAAGCAAGAGAACTCCGGAAATCACAATGGTGGAAAAACCGGAGAGCGGTCAATATCTGCTATTACTGTGAAACACCAACTCCCGCACGTCAACTGACAATGGATCATCTGGTGCCTCTAGCGCGCGGAGGCCGCAGCGTGAAATCAAACCTCGTACCTTGCTGTAAATCCTGTAATACACAGAAAAAAAACTTGTTGACCATCGAATGGACCGAATTCTTGGAAAAAATTAAAAAAAATAAATAATTTTTTTCCGTATAAAAATATTTCTCCTAAGTCCTGAATTTCCTGCCTGTTATATTTTAGCCCTCCTTAAGTTTAATATTTTTCAGCTTTTAAAACTTTACAAACGTATTAGTTGATGTTAGCATCACCGCCATTATATGAATGGTGTTTTTTCAGTTGAATGACCGGCAAAAACTGATGTTGATCTCAAACATAATTTTTCTGGAAAATTAAGATGGACAACAAATTTAATCGACAGACTAAGGGTTTTGGAATTAACAGGAAAGCCAAAACAACAGTTGCTAAAAAATCAGCAAAAACTAAACCTTCCAGTGAAGATATTGAACTTGCGACCAGGGAATTCCTCAATAAAGGCGGAGAAATTGAACATGTTGTACAGAATCCCGCTGTTTCTCAAAATGAGGTTTTTCGAGCAAATCTGGAACCTGACTCCCGACTTGGTATGGGAACTCTGGTGGACGATTCATGGGACTGTTGGGAAAACAAGGATTATGATACGAACCCAAGCGGATCGACAGTCTAAATCTTTGATTCATCCTTTTAAAACTACTCTCCAGCATAATCTCTGTTCACTGCATTAAAATTTTTATCATTTTTTTTATTTGCGTAATTAAGCATGGATATTTTGTCCGCAGGCCTGACCCTGCTACTGATCATGGATCCTCTGGGAAACATTCCCTTGTTCCTCTCAGTCTTAAAAACTGTCGAAGATGAGTCACGCAGGCGAAAAATATTAATTCGTGAATTATTTTTTGCTTTGCTGGTTTTGCTGCTGTTTTTATTTGCCGGTGAATATCTGCTTAAATGGTTAAACCTGCGGCAGGAAGCAGTGAGCATTGCCGGTGGCATAGTGCTGTTTTTGATTTCACTGCGCATGATCTTTCCCAGTGAAAAAGGAATTATGGGTGAAATGCCGGAAGGTGAGCCATTTTTTGTGCCACTTGCAGTTCCTTTACTCGCTGGACCTTCCACTTTGGCAATGCTGATTTTACTCGCCAGATCTCAACCTGAGCGAATCTTTGAATGGTTGGCTGCAGTTTTAGGTGCCTGGACGGTAACCAGCTTGGTCATGCTTTCCTCAACCAAATTAAACAAATTATTTGGTAAAAGAGGACTTATTGCCGTAGAACGTCTGATGGGGATGGTTCTGGTGGCAATTTCCGTGCAGATGCTGATGGATGGAATATCAACTTACTTGAATGTACTGACTATTCGCTGATTCGTCCTTCATAAGTCTTTTTCAACTGCAAAAGACACTTTCTTTTCTCCTTTGAACTCCTTCATTTTCTTTCCCAATTCCTTCTCAATCTCTTCTTTTTTCTGTGTCTGAGTCTACTGGCACAGTTTTTGTTGTATTTTAGGAAGAACAATCGTTTATCCGCTTTAGTTTCAAGGTTCGAAATCAGCTAAGCACAAGCTTCGATTATCTAGAAGACACCAAACGATACTAAAAGTTATGTCATTTAAATTTCACCTGACCACTATAATTGCGGTTCTGTTTTTTTTAAACAGTCCGGCTCCTGCAGTTGCATTATCTACAGTCTCTAAGACAATTGAAACTGAAACACTTCCGCTGGCGTCATTTTTATTTGCGCAGCGTGATCCGATGCGGGTTGGCTGGTATGACAATTCTAACATACAGGAGCAGAAGGATTTACGTCTGGAAAGTACTAAAGCGGTAGGTTCCTTATTTGTTCAACTACGTCCGAGAAAATATGAAGGTGAATATCAGCTCGCGCTCCGTGTTTTAAGAGACGGTTCCCATCAATTTCAACTCATCCGTGATTTTACGCACGGTCAACCGCTGAATCACAAACGTTATTTAACTATCCCTTTTGAACACCTGATCGGCGCAATTCAGGGTGAGGCCCTGCGAGTACTGTTTCCGAATGATCGTGTCGAATTTGGGGGATGGCGTCATCAAACGACATACGACTGGGAAACTACTGACTTAATCGCAAAATCTTTTAGTAAATACGCAAAATACTCTTTTCCTCAGCAAGTTTACAAACAAGGCGAAACATTTACCATTCCATGGAATATTTTACGCGCCGATTTGGAACTACAGCCTTTAGCGGTGCGTAAACCGCTTTTCATCAAAAAAGACGATTCCGGATTACGCTATGCCTTTTACCGGATTCAAGCCGGAGATACGCTCTATTCCTCAGTAGTAATACGTTTCATTGGTGAAACCAAGCATTACGTCCGTAGTCAAAATGCCAGTGATTTATTGGTTTTGAACGGACTTGAGGACGCACACCAGCTTTCAACAGGTCAATTAATAAAAATTCCGTTGAAATGGATACGTGCTGAATATTTACATCAAGTGCCTGGAATTTACAGAATCTCTAAAGATTTAAATGCAGAGGCAAAAGAGGCTGAACCACAACGCGGAATATCAACCGAAATCGGCCTGCCTCAAGCAGAAAAGCTCTACCAAATCAGCATCATCAGCCAACGTTAACATAATGAAACTAAAGTTTTTCATCTTCGCGCTCGTCCTTGCTTCTTTGACAGGACTGACAGAAAAGACATTTGCAAAGTCGCCTAAAAGTTCTAACTGGAAGAATTTCCGGTTAGAGTATCAAAGTACGGGCAACTCTGAGATGAAGGTCGGCTGGAACGGTAAGCGGCTGGTTGTTAAACTCAAACCTCAAGGTGGAGAAGGTGGTTACAGTCTTGCGAGGAGAGTTCTTGAACCAAAATACCGAAGTCTTAAAACTATCCGTAAATACAGCAAATCACGCCGCCTGTACAAAAATCGTTTCATAACATTTCCGTTCAAGGTCATAAACAATGTAATCCGCAGTTCTGCACTTAAAGCAGTGTTTTACAAAGATAAAGCCGGCGGAGACTATTGGAAGCATCGGGTAACCTACGGCTGGGAGACAACCACTCTGCTTGCGGGTCTCTTCACCAAGAAAGGCATAAAGGCCGGGCATTTGGTACGCTACAATAAAATGCGTAAAAATGGGAATATCCTCAGAAAAGGCGATGTGATCAAAATTCCGTGGAAGTGGATAAGTCCGGAACTTGCCTTGCGTCAAGTTGCTGTTAAAGCTCCTCTGAAGCTCAAGCAGGAAGCTTCCGGTAAATTTTTCGCGCATTATCAGATGAAGCCCGGTGAAACACTTTACTCATCGGTCGTGATCCGTTTTACCGGACGTCTATTAAACGATGAGGTAAATCAGGTAGCAAACAAAATATTAAAGTTAAATAATATCCCTGACGCAAAGCTCATTCAGAATCGGCAAAAAATAAAAATCCCACTTGAATGGTTAAGTGAAGAATACCTGGGTAACCAGACGAATGCGGTTTCTTCCACAAAAAAAGCTGCTGCAGCCAGGAAAACAATTAAAGTAAAAAGTAAAAAAAGTAAAAAAAGCAAAACAGTAAAAACCGCGTCTGCGAAAAAGAAAGTTAAAAAAAGTAAAAAGAAGATTGTTGCTAAAAAGGCAAAAACTAATGTTCATAAAATTCACGTCATTCTAGATTCAGGTCACGGCGGAGGTGACCCCGGAACTTCCGGCGGTTCCAGAAAAAATAAAGATCTGATTTACGAAGATGAGGTGGTTTATGATGTCAGTAAGCGTATGGCTAAGCTGCTCAAAAAGGCAGGTGTGATAGTACATCCCACCCTGATTGATCCTAATCAGAAAAATCCGGTGCGTTTTTTATCTCATCAACATGACAAAGATGAACAACTTTTAGTTACACCGCGTTATTCTACCCGTAATTCACGGGTTGGCGTAAATATGCGTGTATATCTAGTCAATCATATCTATCAGGAGTTGAGGAAACAAAAAGTCCCGCCTGAAAATATAATCTTTATCAGTCTTCACGGTGACTCCCTTCACTCATCACTAAGCGGTGTGATGGTCTATTATCCTGACCGTCGCCTGCGTCGCGGAAGTTTCCGCTTGAAAAGTAAAATATACCGCAGGATTAAGGAATATAATTCAAAATTAACTTTTCAAACAAAAGATAATCGATATTCTGAAAAACTGAGTAAATCATTTGGAAAAGTTATTATTGATCAGTTCCGTAAAACAAAGCTGCGTACACATCGGGTTTCCTCAGCAGTCAGGGGTTATCTTTACCGTAAAGGTAAAAAGACTCTGCCGGCTGTTCTTCGTTACAGCAAGGTGCCGACTTCTGTTTTAGTCGAAATCGCAAACCTTAATAATAGACGTGATCGACAGGATTTGCTAAAATCAAAGACACGTCAACGAATAGCAAAAGCCATTTCAAATTCAGTTTATGCCCATTTTGGCCGTGCAAGCGGTTTAGTCGCAAAACGTTAAGCCAATATATCCAATTTATGTCTTCAAGCAAAACTGTAGTTTTCGATCTCGGAAACGTCTTAATTGACTGGAATCCACGCTATCTTTACCGTAAATTATTTCCTACTGAAACAGAAGTTGAATGGTTTTTGGAAAATATCTGTGATGACGAATGGAACGCAAAACATGACGCCGGTCAGCCATTTTCAACAGGTATCGCTGAACTATCCAGTTTACATCCGCAGTTTTCTGCACAAATCAGCAACTGGTATGAACGCTGGGATGAAATGCTGGGTGGCCCTCTTGATGATACAGTTGAGATTTTAGCAGAGTTGAAAAAAAAACAGGTACCGCTTATCATCCTCAGTAACTGGTCTGCGGAAACTTATCCTAAAGCAGAAGCTCTCTATGATTTTCTGCACTGGTTTGATGGAAAAATAATTTCCGGTGAAATCGGCAAAATCAAACCTGATCCGGACATTTACAAATTACTCATCGAAACTTATGATTTGACTCCGGACAATACAGTTTTCATTGACGACAAACTTGCCAATGTTGAAGCTGCGGAGGACTCAGGTATTCACGGACTTCATTTCCAAAATGCGGCCTTGCTCCGCAATGATTTAGAAAAACTGAAGTTGCTCTGACTTGGCTTCTCTGCGCCACAAGTTGCGTTTATTAGCCATTTAAGCTATGCTGATGCGCACATCATTCCGTTCCAGGAATTGATATTCTACTCATTTTTTCTTCCGGATGTCTTGCGAAAACTTATTGTTTTAAGCTGTGTTTTTTTGATTCTTTCCGGCATACTGTTGGCTTATCCAGAGCTGTTTCCATGGGCTGAAGAGTCATCCGCGACTTCTTTACTACACATCTGGGCCGGTTTTTTCTTTTTGGTTATTTTTCCGATGTATTCCTGGGATCATATCCGGGGACATGCAGATCGTCTTAAAAAGTTTTCGCTGCTGACAGCATCCGGGATTGTCCAGTTTTTCAGCGGTTTGGGATTAATTGTTTCCGGAATCCCTTTACTGCTTTACGGAACAGATGTGCTTGATTTTCCGCGTGAAATACATCTGGGTCTGACTTTTGTCCTGGCAGGAAGTTTAGTTTTGCACAAATTTAGCAGAAAATAATCGACAACGTTTTCGCACTCCTTTTCAAAGAAAAACATATACAGCATGTCTTCTTCAACAAATAAGATCAAATTGATGGACACCACCCTGCGGGATGGTGAGCAGACACAAGGTGTTTCATTCACGCCACCGGAAAAGGCAAATATTGCCAAAACCCTGCTGAAAAAACTGGGTGTTGATCGCATTGAAGTTACTTCCGCTAGAATTTCAGCTGGTGAGTTAGGTTCAGTTCAAAACATCACAGCATGGGCTGCAGAAAATGGATTTTTGGATTGTATTGAAGTTTTGGGATTCATTGACCAGAAACGTAGTGTAGACTGGATTAAAGAATCCGGTTGTACTGTCATGAATTTACTAACTAAAGGCAGTGAAAATCATTGTAAAAACCAACTCA
>Ga0233429_1000899_pt1 | contig 40927 bp, 45 predicted proteins | sample SI_118_April2016_3_FD_179879 | JGI IMG/M metagenome (GOLD analysis project Ga0233429, IMG submission 179879) | Seawater microbial communities from Saanich Inlet, British Columbia, Canada - SI_118_April2016_135_MG | ecosystem: Environmental > Aquatic > Marine > Inlet | place: Canada: British...
TTTATGAAAATCAAACTTCTAATTACCGGTGGAACAATCGACAAAGTTTATAACGAGCTGACGAAAATAAAACGGGACGCAACCCTTTTATTTAGTGCTTGAGTTTTTTGTAAAAATTTTCATGCACGCCAACGAATAATAATATCCGATATTCTTCGCTCCATTGATAGGCTAGTAAGTATTGCTGATTGATGCAATCAAATTTGTAAACAAATATACTGGTTAGATCGCCGTGTTTTTCTTGGCCTAATAATGGGTCTTTAGCAATTGCACGAATGGCATCATCTACTTTTTCTAGTTGATTTTTATGTAATTTTTTATAAACCTTTTTGAATGCAGGTTTTTGCTTGATTTTCATTAATTTGAAAATTCAAATGGCTCGCTTTCTTCATTGATGGCAATGAGTAGTTTCTCAACCATTTCAATTGGCAGGTCTGGATTGTCCATTGCTGCACGACCGACTCTCGCCCAATATTCGATTTGACTTGGAATGGTTCTAAATTCTGCTTTGGCTTGTGTTTTTGCTAGATTGTAAAGTTCGTCATTCACTCTAATAGATACGCTCATTTCTTATCTCCCATGTTAATTACAGATATTTTACTACAATTGTGGTAAGTTGATACAAAATATACATTGTTATTGTTTTGATGAAATAAACTGGGACGCCTTTAATTTTAACGTCTGTAAACTTCTTTTCTATGTTTTACCTTTACAACTAAAACATAAAGTTTTTCATCATCTTTTGAGCATAAAAGCCTGTAATCACCAACCCTGAATTTATAAAATCCTGACCTGTCCCCTGTTAAGGGAATTAGGGATAATTTAGGATTTACAACCAGTCTTTCTAAAATAGCTTTTTTAATTCTTGATTGTATTACAGTATCAAGTTTTTTAAACTGCTTCTGCGCTCTGTTTGAAAACTCAAAAGTCCAACTCATATTTATTATTTTACGTTGCTAAATACTTCTTCAAAAGGTGTGCCTTTTTCACCAGATGCAAGAAATGCGTCATATGCCTGTTCTGCTTCTTGATAATCCTGCAAGTCTTCAAGCTTGTTTTTTAATAACTGCTCTAGTCCTTTTTTGATGTAGTAGCTTTTAGATCTTTCTTCAGCTCTTGCAACCTTGTCTAGCATTGCTCCAAGTTCTGCTGGAATATTGGCAGAAACACTTATAGATGTAGCAGTAGTCATAATAACACCTTGAAAAAATAAATCTATTATATCAAATAATATTGCAACATGTGCAGAAGTCAATATTTCTTGCAAAACTTTGCAACAAAATTATAACTCAGTTATGCACCCAATTAAGGTGACACAACACTTAATTATTTAGTACCAAATTAAGTTTAAATTTAGTATAATAAATTTATAATTTTTATAAATAGGAGTGATTGTGCACTTAGAACAAGACATTCAGCCAATTAGTTATTTAAAGGCGAAGACTGCAGATGTTATTAACACAGTTAATAAAAATCGAAGAGCGATTATTATTACTCAAAATGGTGAGGCTAAGGCTGTTGTTCAAGATATTAAAAGTTATGAGAGTTTGCAAAATTCTCTTAATTTTTTAAAGCTTATTGTTCAGTCTGAAAAAGAGATCGAGGTGGGAGGTGTTATCGAGCAGAGCAAAATGTTTGATGAATTAGAGCAGAAGCTATTCAAATAACTGATGAAAAACTTTAAAGTATTATGGGCAAAAAGCGCCCAAGATGATTTAGAGGCAATCATTGAATTTATAAAAATTGACAATATTGATACGGCTAGAAATGTATTTTTAGAGCTTAAATCTGAGTGCAATGAATTGTATTATTTCCCGGAGAAGTTTAGAGTGGTTCCGGAGTTACAACATATAAATATTCACCAATTTAGGGAAATTATCTATAAACGCTGGAGAGTGATTTACAAAGTAACAGATGCAAATGTTTATATTTTGTTTGTTATTGACTCTAGTAGAAATGTTGAAGATGTTCTTTTGCAAAGACTGTTAAGCAAATAAATCAAGTTATGGCAACCATGAATATTTCACTTACCGATACAATGAAAGAATGGGTCGAAAGTCAGACTAATTCGGGTCGTTATGGTAATGTTAGTGATTATATGCGCGACCTTATTAGAAGAGATCAAGATCATCGACATGCCATTGTTGAGGCGTTGATAGAGGGTGAAAACAGCGGCGAATCGAGCTTATCGGTTAGTGATATTTGGCAACAAGTGCAACAAGAAAATTGATGAAATATACGCTTTCTAAGCAAGCTGAAAGTGATGTTAAAAATTTAATTAGACGTTCTTCGCATGGATAAGCTTAAGCACCTTTAAACTCTTTTTTATTATTGTGAGCATTCTTTCAATGGTGTAACTTTAATACTCATTCAAGGTATTATTTATATCATGAAAATCAAACTCTTAATCACTGGCGGCACGATTGATAAAACCTACAAAGAATTATCAGGTGAATTGTCATTCACGCAGACGCATATTATAGAAATACTTAACCGTGGTCGGTCAACCGTGAATATTGATTCAGAAGTTTTATTCTTAAAAGATTCGCTAGAGATGAATGATAAAGATAGAGATTTAATTTTGTCTAAATGCCTTGAATGTGATGAGGACAAAATTATCATTACTCACGGCACTGATACCATGGTTGACACTGCTCAATTGTTGGGTGATAAGATTAAAGACAAAACCATCGTATTATTCGGATCAATGATTCCTTATTCAGTCAATAATTCTGATGCTCTGTTTAATTTAGGCGGTGCGCTTAGTGCGGTGCAAAACAAAAAACAGGGCGTTTACATTGCTATGAACGGGCAAATATTTGATTTTGACAAGGTTGAAAAAAATAAAAAATTGGGTATTTTTCAAACACGGGAATAGCCAAGTCGTTTCCAATTATTGCGTGGGTAATGTAACATTGTGATGGCATGATCAAAAAGACTCTTTCTCACGGTTTAACGGTACTAAAAGTAAGTACTTGGATCAGTGCGATTGTTGCGCTATTAGTGGTTTTATCAGTGGCTTTTTTTGTCGCCTTCCCGAGTTTGATTAAGGCACCGATCGAACATCAAATTTCTCATCTTAGTAATTTAAACGTTGAGCTGAAAAAGATTACTTTTGACTTTGAAAGGAAGGGTCTTGCTTTAAAGATTCACGGCCTTGAAGTGTCGTCGCTAGAGAAAAAACAACCCGTTGCTTCTGTCAATATACTCAAATGGCGATTGAACCTAATGAGTTTGTTTGAAGATATTTTTCAGCCTAGTAATATATATCTTGATACCTTAACGCTTTACTCCAGTGTCGACCCTCAAGATCGTGAATTTAGTGTGGATGATATTAAGCAACTGATTTCCAGTGAAAATTTAGCAACTCTGCATTTCTTTAAATCATTAACGATTAATAAAACTCTGATAAAGGGTAGAGAGATTATTCAGATTGCGCCGATTAAATTAAGTAGAGATGAAGCTCAATTATTGCTAAAGATAAAAGATCAAGATATAGATCTTGGTGGCATGGCATCTAATTTAGGCAAGGTAGATATTACTGCAACACTTTCTGCCACGCAATCTGAACAAGATAAGTTTTTGACATTGCCACTACTTATCAGCAGTGATGATTTTTCATTGATGTCTCACCTTAAGATTTTTAATGAAGGTGGGGAGGATTTTGTTGAGTTTATCAGTTATCTTGACCAAGTGGAGATTGATAGTATTGGCGAATATTTGCCACCAAAATTATTAAGCAGTGCTACTTATGCATGGCTAAATCGCGCTTTCGTTTCTGGCAAGTTAAGCAATGTAAAACTTAACGTTAAGAAAAATTTATCAAAACAAACACCGGCAGAAATCAAAGTAAATGCACATTTGAGCGATAGCGAATTGTTGTTTGATTCCGATTGGGAAGCACTTAAACACTTAGATGCTGATATCAGTACCGATGGTAAAAAATTATTGGTAATGGTCAATAGCACTAAACTGAATAATATGGATTTGACTGATATTGCCGTGCAAATTCCAGATATGAGCGCGGAAAAATTAAACGTTGAAGTGATTGGCAAAATTGACACGCAAAGTCAGAAATTGATGCAGTTTTTAGCCGACGCACCGCTTGGCACTACGGTGGATGAGGTACTGGATCAGTTTAGCCTAGAGGGTAAAGTGAAGGGCGATATGAATCTGGTTATTCCGTTGGATGATCGAGAGGCAATTATTGATGTGGACTTGGCCATTCAAGACAATCGTTTAACCATACTGGACGGTACTTTGGTGGTTAATGATTTTGATTCGAAATTGGCTTTTCATGATAATGAGATTACTTCTCAAGGTGTGGGTGATATTCGTGGCATGCCGTTTGATATTCGTATTAATCCGAACAATAGAGGTGATGACAGTGAATCTACTTTTAGGGTTGAGCTGATTAACAATAACAGTGGTTTTGAGCTCTACATTAGAAAGCAGTTGGATCAGTCTTGGTTAGCAAGAATTGAGTCTGAAATGATTAAGGGCAATGTGCTCATTTTTCTTGAAGAGGGGAAATCCCCCAGAGTCAAAGTGTTAGGTTTGCAAGTGTCTACATTGGATGCAATCAAAGGTGAGTTTGATATTAATCCAAGCGACATACCAAGCATGCGATTAAGCTCTAAAGGTATTTATGTGGATGAGTATCAAGTGCCCGATCTTAAGGTGGATTTGATTTCTGAAAACAACGTATTGACTATTAATAATTTGGAATTTGAGGGAGTGGGAGTTAGTGACAAAGCGTTAAGTTTTAATGGCGCTTGGCTGGATGGAAAAACTCGACTGATTGCCCAAGCACAAGGCAAACAGTTGTCTGATTTCTTGGATCAATTAAACGCTAAAGAAAAAGTTAAAGGCGGTGATTTTGATTTTGATATTCGCCTATTTTGTGAATGTGCACCGTGGAACATGAGCCTTGAAGATGTAACGGGTTATGTGGTGATGGACGTTAAGCAAGGCTCGTTTACCGATCAAGATCCAAGCATTGGTCGAATTTTGTCACTGCTTAATATTAAATCGATTGCGAAGCGTTTAAAACTGGACGTTTCCGATGTAACTGAAAAAGGCTTTGCTTATGACGATATTGAAGTGAGGTTGCACATCGGACAAGCATTGGTAAAAATTGAAAAGTTTGAAATCAACGCGTCCTCAGGCATTATTCGTTTAACGGGTCAGAGTGATTTGGTTAAAGAAGAGTACGACCTAAAAGCACGCGTGAGCCCAGCGGTGGGCGATGCTGTCCCCGTTGCAACGGCACTGGCGGGCGGCGGTTTGATTGGCCTTGGGGTTTGGGCGATTGATGAAGTTGTTTTTAAAGGCAAACTCATTGATAAGATTGTGGATAAGGTGGTTGACATTGAATATAAAATTACCGGTCCTTGGGACGAGCCCCTCATTGAATAAATTATGATCGAACAATTATTAGATGATCATCATCTGAATCAAGAAAAAATTACTTCACTCTTGTCATCTTTGGCGGTTAAAGATGTTAATTATGCAGATTTGTATTTTCAGCATTCGGTGGCCGAGTCTTGGTTTTTAGAAGAAGGCATTGTTAAATCAGGTACTTATCACATTGGCCATGGTGTGGGAGCTCGCGCTGTTAAAGGCGAACAAACGGGTTTTTCGTATTCGGACGATTTAAACATTAAAGCCATTGAGCGGGCCGTTGAATTTTCCAGAGGAATTTCTAAGCATCAAGAGCCACAATCTATTCAAGCGTTTCATTCCGTACCGCAAGTAGCGAAATACAGCGGGTTGAGTCCATTAGGCAGTTTGACCTCAGAAGAGAAAGTGGATTTACTAAAACAAATTGACTCTATTGCTAGAAAAGAGCCTAAAGTGAAGCAAGTTAGCGCCTCTTTATCAGGCGCCTATACTGAGGTTTTGATCGTTTCTACCGATGGTGTTTATCAAAAAGATTATCGCCCAATGGTGCGTGTGAGCGTGAGTGTGATCGTTGAACATGAAGGCAGGATTGAGCACGCCTCAAGTGGCGGCGGAGGTCGGTACGATTATCGATATTTTATCGACCACAATCTGGCTGAAATATACACCCATGAAGCCATTCGTCAAGCATTGGTCGCACTTGAATCCAAAGGTGCACCGGCAGGAAACATGCCAGTGATACTAGGCCCTGGATGGCCAGGAGTTTTATTGCATGAGGCTATTGGTCACGGTTTGGAGGGGGACTTTAATCGCAAAGAATCTTCAGTATTCACCGGCAAAATCGGTGAACAAATAGCAAGCTCAAAGTGCACTATCGTGGACAACGGTACCTTGGCAAATCGACGCGGTAGTCTAACCATAGATGATGAAGGTACGCCGACACAAAATACCACTTTAATTGAAAATGGCATACTTAAAGGTTATTTGTTTGATAAGTTAAACGCTAGACTGATGGGGCAAAAAAGCACGGGCAATGGCAGACGTGAATCTTATGCGCACATTCCGATGCCGCGCATGACCAACACTTACATGCTGAATGGTAAGGATAAATTAGAAGAAATGATTGCCTCAGTCGATGATGGCTTGTACGCGGTGAACTTTGACGGTGGCCAAGTGGACATTACCTCGGGTAAGTTTGTATTTTCAGCCAATGAGGCTTATTTAATTAAAAATGGAAAAATCACCGCACCGGTAAAAGGCGCTACGCTTATTGGATCGGGCGATGAGGTTTTGAAGAAAATTTCCATGGTGGCAAATGATCTAAGATTGGACAGTGGTATTGGTGTTTGTGGAAAAGAGGGTCAGTCGGTGCCTGTTGGTGTGGGTCAGCCAAGTTTAAAAATAGACCAGTTGACGGTTGGTGGCACGGAAGTTGGGCAATAAATCAACAATATTTATGCTTAAATTTATTTCCTTGTTATTTTCTAAATTAGATATAATATTTGACTTCTATCAAGAGGTAAAAGGGAGATTGATTAGGTGTTAGAAAATTATTTACCGATTATGGTTTTTATTTTTCTAGGTGTTGCTTTTGGCGTAGGCCCAATGTTGATTGGTTATCTGCTAGGCCCAAGCAAACCAGATGAAGAAAAAAATTCTCAATTCGAATGCGGATTCCCTGCTTTTGATGATTCACGCATGTATTTCAATGTGCGTTATTACTTAGTCGCTATTCTTTTTATCTTATTCGATTTAGAAGTTGCTTTTGTATTCCCTTGGGCAGTGGTCCAGTCTGATTTAGGCTGGTTTGGTTTTATTGCCATGAGTATCTTTTTGTTTTTACTTGTCGTTGGTTTTATCTTCGAATGGAAGAACGGCGCACTTGAGTGGGAGTAAATTTTGGCAATTGAAGGTTTAATGAAAGAGAGCTTTGTTACTACTTCGTTGGACAAAGTTATTAACTGGGCAAGAACAGGTTCCTTGTGGCCAATGACATTTGGCTTGGCTTGTTGTGCGGTAGAGATGATGGAAGCAGGGTCTTCTCGTTACGACCTTGATCGTTTCGGTATTGTGTTTAGGCCTACTCCTCGCCAATCAGATTTAATGATTGTGGCCGGTACATTGACAAATAAAATGGCACCTGCGTTGCGTAAGGTTTACGATCAAATGCCCGAGCCAAGATGGGTAATTTCTATGGGTTCGTGTGCTAATGGCGGCGGTTATTACCATTATTCTTACGCTGTTGTACGTGGTTGCGACCGTATTGTTCCGGTTGATGTGTATGTTCCTGGTTGTCCGCCAACGGCAGAAGCACTGCTTTACGGTATTTTACAATTGCAAGATAAAATTCGTCGCACCAACACCATTGCGAGAACTTGATGGAAGACTTGAAAGAACAATTAATCGAAGAGTTTGGCGAAGACAGTCTGGTTGAAGCTTTTAGTGAATTAACTTTAACCGTTAACGTTAACGACATCATTAAGACTTGTTTAAAACTTAGAGATTTTTTCTTTTTTGATACCTTGGTCGATTTGTGTGGTGTTGATTATTTAACTTATGGCCAATCGGATTGGGACGCAGGTGCTAGTTCTTCTGGTTTTAGTCGAGGTCGCGAAGCGCAAGGTGGCGACGACAGACACAGTGAGCGTTTTGCTGTGGTTTATCATTTGTTATCGGTGAGCAAAAACCAAAGACTTCGTGTGAAATCTTTTGTTGATGAAGCTGAGCCGATTATTGAATCCGTTACTGATATTTGGGCATCGGCCGATTGGTACGAGCGTGAAGCCTTTGATTTGATGGGTATTTTGTTTGAGAATCATGTTGACCTTCGTCGGATTCTAACCGACTATGGTTTTGTGGGACACCCACTACGTAAGGATTTCCCAATGATTGGTGAGGTGGAAATGCGCTACGATGAAGATTTGGGTCGTGTGGTATACGAGCCAGTTAGTATCGAGCCAAATATTAATGTACCTAGAGTAATTAGAAAATAGGTAATTATTATGGCTGAAATTCGCAACTACACACTTAACTTTGGTCCGCAACATCCTGCGGCGCACGGTGTTCTACGCCTGATTTTAGAAATTGATGGCGAAGTGATTGAACGTGCCGATCCACACATTGGTTTGTTGCATCGTGGCACTGAAAAATTAGCAGAGTCCAAGCCTTACAATCAATCCATTGGTTACATGGACCGCTTGGATTATGTGTCGATGATGTGTAATGAGCATGCTTATGTGATGGCAATTGAAACCATGCTTGAGCTCGAAGTGCCTGAACGCGCTAAATACATTCGAGTGATGTTTGATGAAATTACCCGTATCTTGAACCACCTAATGTGGCTAGGTACGCACGGTTTGGATGTGGGTGCTATGAGTATTTTCCTTTACGCATTCCGCGAGCGTGAAAAGCTCATTGATTGTTACGAGGCGGTGTCGGGTTCACGCATGCACGCAACTTATTATCGTCCAGGCGGTGTTTACCGTGACTTGCCAGATAAAATGCCACAATATTTAGAGTCGGATTTCCGCACTGAAAAAGAATTAAAAGTTATGAATGCGAACCGACAAGGTTCGTTGTTAGATTTCATTGCAGATTTTGTTAAAGAATTTCCAAAGAGCATTAAACAGTACGATGATTTATTGACTGATAATCGTATCTGGAAACAGCGTTTGGTAAACATTGGCATTGTTTCGGCTAATCGCGCAAAACAACTTGGTTTTACCGGTCCGATGCTTCGTGGTTCTGGCGTGGCTTGGGATCTTCGTAAAAATCAGCCTTATGCTGTGTACGATAAAATGGAATTCGATATTCCAGTGGGTGTAACGGGTGATAGTTACGACCGTTATTTGGTGCGCATGGAAGAAATGCGCCAATCCAACCACATCATTGATCAGTGCGTTGAGTGGCTACAAAATAATCCCGGTCCAGTCATGAGTGACGATCATAAGGTAGCACCACCTAATCGTGTAGAGATGAAAGATGACATGGAATCACTTATCCATCATTTTAAATTATTTACCGAAGGTTACTGTTTGCCAGAGGGAGAAGTTTATTCCGCTATCGAGCATCCTAAGGGTGAGTTTGGCGTGTATTTGATTTCAGACGGCGCTAACAAGCCATACCGAGTTAAGATCAGAGCACCTGGTTTTGCGCATTTAGCTGCCATGGATGAAATGGCAAGAGGGCACATGCTTTCAGACGTTGTTACAATAATTGGAACTCAGGATATTGTATTCGGAGAAATCGATAGATAAATTATGATTTCAACTAAAGCAAAAAAACAAATTGACAGCTGGGTGGCAAAATACCCAGAAGGCAAACAGAGCTCTGCCGTGATGGAGGCGTTGAAAATCGTCCAAGCAGAAAATGACAATACGTTGAACACCGAGGCCATTCAAGCGGTGGCTGATTATTTGGATATGCCAGGTATTGCTGCAGCAGAAGTGGCTACTTTTTATGAGAATTACAACCATAAGCCGGTGGGTAAACACACCATCCGTTTTTGCCATAACATCTCTTGCATGCTTAATGGCGCGGATGATTTAATTGCCTATTTAGAGAAAAAACTCAAGGTTAAAACTGGTGAAGTAACAAAGAATGGCCTAATCAATGTGAAAAAAGTCGAGTGTTTGGGTGCCTGTGTTGGTGCACCAATGTTTCAAATTGGTGACCAATATTACGAGAACTTAACCAAGCAAAAAATTGATGAAATTGTGGACGGTCTAAAGTGAATGAAGTTTGTTTTAAAACCTTAGATCAAAAAAAATCATGGTCACTCAAAACCTATGAGGCGAATGGCGGTTATTCAGTTTGGCGAAAAATTCTTAAAGGCGAACTAACCCCAGATCAAATTATTGATGAATTAAAAACCTCAGGTTTGCGTGGTCGAGGTGGCGCAGGTTTCCCAACTGGCCTTAAATGGAGTTTTATGCCGCGTAATGCCGACATGCAAAAATACGTAGTGTGTAATTCTGATGAAGGCGAGCCTGGCACTTGCAAAGATCGAGACATTCTAAGATTTAACCCTCACTCTGTGATTGAAGGCATGGCGATTGGCGGCTTTGTAATGAATGCCACTAAAGGGTATAACTACATTCGTGGCGAATTTATGGAGCCATTTTATCGTTTTGAGGGTGCGCTTAAAGAAGCCTACAAGGCTGGTTTATTAGGTGAAAACATTGACAAAAGTTCAATCAGTTTTGATTTGTACGCACACCTTGGTGCCGGTGCTTATATTTGTGGCGAAGAAACGGCGCTTTTAGAATCACTTGAAGGTAAAAAAGGTCAGCCAAGGTTCAAACCACCGTTCCCAGCTAACATTGGTTTGTATGGAAAACCAACAACGATTAATAACACTGAGAGTTTTGCTTCGGTGCCTGAAATTTTGGCACAAGGCGGTCAATGGTTTGCGGACATTGGCGTTGAAAATTCCGGCGGTTGTAAGTTGTTTTCAGTTACTGGGCACGTTAATAAACCGTCTAATTTTGAAGTACCTATGGGTACATCATTTAAGGACCTGTTGAAAATGGCAGGTGGCATTCGTAAAGGTCGAAAATTAAAAGCCGTGATCCCTGGTGGATCATCAACGCCAGTATTAACGGCAGACGTAGCGATGGGAATGACCATGGACTACGATGGCATTGAAAAAGCAGGTTCCATGCTTGGTGCGGGTTCGGTGATTGTAATGGACGACACAACTTGCATGGTGGAAACATTAACAAGATTGGCGCATTTTTATTACGATGAATCTTGCGGTCAATGCACGCCGTGTCGCGAAGGTACGGGTTGGTTGTATCGTGTACTAAAGCGCATTATGGATGGCAATGGAAAAGCCGATGACATTGATTTATTATTAGGCGTTCAAGAGAAAATTATTGGCAATACAATTTGTGCACTCGGTGATGCCGCGGCAATGCCAGTTGAAAGTTTCTTGAGGAATTTCCGTGAAGAGTTCGAATATTACATCGAGCATGGCAAGAGTATGGTGAAAGGGTAATGGCTAAAGTTGAAATTGAAATTGACGGAAAAATAGTTAACGCCAGAGCAGGTGAAATGCTCATCGCTGTTACTGACAGGGAAGGCATCAGTGTGCCGAGATTTTGTTACCATAAGAAATTATCAATATCGGCCAGTTGCCGCATGTGTTTGGTGGATGTTGAGGGTGCACCTAAGCCACAACCTGCGTGTTCCACGCCGATTGCCGATGGCATGAGAATTCATACTCAGAATGAGAAGGTAAAAACCTCTCAAAAAGCAGTGATGGAATTTTTGCTGATTAATCACCCATTGGATTGCCCAATTTGCGATCAAGGTGGAGAGTGTGAATTGCAAGACGTTGCTATGGAGTATGGTTCAGACGTTTCTCGTTTTACCGAAGGTAAGCGCATTGTGGCTGATAGCGATATTGGTGCTTTGATCCAAACTGACATGACGCGTTGTATTCACTGCACACGCTGTGTTCGTTTTGGTACTGAGATTGCTGGCATTATGGAAATGGGCGGTATCGGTCGTGGAGAAGATTTAAAGATTGAGCCATTTTTAACCGAAGGCATTCAATCGGAGCTATCGGGCAATATGATTGACGTGTGTCCAGTGGGTGCATTAACATCCAAACCTTTCCGTTACGAACTAAGAACTTGGCAGATGAATTCAAAGCATAACATCGCCAGACACGACTTGGTAGGTTCAAACATTCACGCGCAAACTTATAAAGGTAAAGTTAAGCGTATTGTCGCAAGAGACAACGACGATGTTAACGAGACCTGGATTTCAGACAGAGATCGTTTTTCTTATGAAGGCTTATCACACGAAAACAGATTGTTAGCACCGCAAATTAAAGTTGAAGGCGAATGGAAAGAAGTGGAATGGAGTGTGGCTTTGGACTTTGCAGTTAGAGGGTTAAGCAACAACATTCTAAACAGTCATCAAACCAGCCAACTTGGCGCACTGGCATCCAACACAGCTACCCTTGAAGAATTTCATTTATTGCAAAAAATATTAAGAGAAATTGGTTCTGAGAACATTGATCACCGCCTTAATGTTAAGAATTTAAACGATCCAATCGTATTGGATTCGAATATTAAAATTGCTAATCTTGAAAATGTTGACCATGCTTTAATCGTGGGCTCTTATACGCGTTTAGAGCAGCCGATGATCAACCATCGTTTACGCAAAGCAAGTTTGAAAGGTGCGACGGTGGATGTAATTAATGCCATGGAATTTGATTTTAATTATCCAATTAATTCTGAAAATATCATTGCTCCAAATAAGGTTGCAGTCACTTTAGCCGGCGTGTTAAAAGTAATTTTAGAGTCCAAACAAAAAGAAATTCCAGACTATTTGGCTCCGGTTAAAATCGACGATTCCTCTAGTGCATTAGCGGAAAAATTATTATCAGCCGACCAATCAGTCATTGTATTAGGCGAGCACATTATCAATAGTGATTCAGCCGCAAGTATTGCTAATTTGATTACTAACATTGCTGAACAAACTAAAAGTTCAACTCTCGATTTGAGCATGAGTGGCAATTCAATGGCGGCAAATCTAGCTGGCTTTGTACCAGGCAAAGGCGGGCTTGATGTGAATGCGATGCTTGAGGCAGATTTAAAAGCTTATATTCTTCTAGATGTGTACCCGCATTATGATTTTCATCATTCAATAAAAGCCATTGAAGCATTGAACAAAGATGATACTTTTGTCATTTCTTTGAACAGCTTTAAAGACAAAGACGTAGCTAATTATTCAGATGTATTATTGCCAATTGCTTGTTTCTACGAGACTTCAGGCTCACACGTGAATATTGAGGGCGAAATACAATCTTTTGCAGCAGCTGTTTCTGCGCCAAGTGACTCTAAACCCGCCTGGAAAGTGTTAAAAGTATTGGCTGATTTATTGGAATTACCTGGCTTTCACTACGCTGACTCTACGCAAGTAACCAGCGAGATAACGCATCAAAGTCATAATACTCACGTACATGATGAAAATATTAATTTAACGGCCAAGCAAGGTGTCCATGTTATTTGGCAAAAATCACCTTACGCCATTGATGTTTTATCAAGACATTCTACGTCATTACAGATGACTAAGATTGGCCAAATTAACAGTGCTTGGATGACTAAGACTACTGCAAAATCTTTAGATATTTCGGAAAATGATAAATACTTAGGTGTTCCAGTTGTGATTAGTAATACGGTTGCAAATAATTGCGTGTTCATTAATGCCAACCACTCAACACAAGGCGGGGGTCAGACATGATGGATCTTTGGCTGTCATTTGTTGAATTAGTGCATGAGTTAATTCCGTGGTTTGATGGTTCTGTGGCTTTGGTTTTAATTATTCTAATCAAGGCCGTTGCATTAGTAATGCCACTGATGTTGGTGGTTGCTTATTTCACTTATGCTGAGCGTAAGGTGATTGGTTACATGCAGCTGCGTATCGGACCTAACCGTGTTGGCCCTAAAGGCTGGTTACAGCCTATTGCCGATGCACTTAAACTCATGACCAAGGAAATTATTTTTCCTACCAAAGCCAATATTTATTTATTTCTTTTAGCGCCCATATTAGCCATTGCACCAGCCATTGCAGTTTGGGCAGTAATCCCTTTCGATGAAGGAATTTACGTCACCAATTTAGACATCAGTCTACTCTACGTTTTGGCCATTGGATCTATCGGTGTTTACGGCATTATTTTGGCGGGTTGGGCATCAAACTCTAAGTACCCATTATTAGGTGCTTTACGTTCTGCATCGCTGTTAGTTTCTTACGAAATTGTCATTGGATTTGCTTTAGTGACCGTGGTAATGATTGCCGGTAGTGTTAATTTAAACACCATTGTAGAGGCTCAAAAAGGCAGTATTTTGCATTGGTATTGGGTCCCATTATTCCCAATGATGATTATTTTCTTTATTTCAGCGTTGGTTGAAACCAACCGCGCTCCTTTTGATGTGGTGGAAGGTGAATCTGAAATTGTTGGCGGTACGCACGTTGAGTATTCGGGCATGACTTTTGCAGTATTTTTCTTGGCAGAATACGCCAATATGATTCTAATGGCAGTGTTAGCTGTGGTTATGTTTTTTGGTGGTTGGCATTCTCCATTTGAAGGTATTCCAGTTATGGAATCAGCCTTTGCTTGGGTGCCAGGCATTATTTGGCTACTAGCCAAAACCAGCTTCTTTATGTTTTTATATTTGTGGATACGTGCAACATTCCCACGTTTTAGATACGATCAAATCATGCGTTTGTCTTGGAAGGTGTTTTTACCATGGACCATTGCTTGGATTTTTGTAGTCGCGCTAATGACTCAATTGAAAATAGGGCCTTGGTTCTAGTATTGGAAGTGTAATTTATGATTAATAACATTAAAAAATTAGTAAAAGATTTCAGCTTGAGTGAATTACGTGGTGGTATGAAAATTACCGCTAAAGAGCTAATTAACAAAAAAATTACGGTTCAATTTCCAGAAGAAAGAACACCGATTTCACCAAGGTTTAGAGGTTTACATGCATTGCGTCGTTATCCAAATGGTGAAGAACGTTGTATTGCTTGTAAGCTTTGTGAAGCGGTTTGCCCGGCCAATGCCATTACCATTGAATCTGAAATGCGCGACGATGGCACACGCCGTACTACGCAATACGACATTGATTTGTTTAAATGTATCTTTTGCGGTTTTTGTGAAGAAGCTTGTCCGGTGGATGCCATTGTTGAAACTCAGATTTTTGACTATGCATTCGTTGGCTCGAGAGATGGAAATGATAATTTACAAGGACAATTTGGAAGCGTTATCACCAAAGAGCAATTGCTAGACGTGGGTAATAAGAACGAAAAGACCATTAATCAAACCAAGCTGGAAGATTCAAAATACAGGTAAAAAAATTATGGAATTCGAGCAAATATTATTTTATGTATTTTCATTTTGGTTTGTGGCAAGTTCACTGGCCATGATTTTTTCGCGTAATGCAGCTAAAGCCGTGCTGTTTTTAATCTTATCGTTCTTTTCTGCAGCCAGTATTTGGATCTTATTAGAGGCAGAATTTTTGGCCATTACTTTGATCTTGGTTTACGTGGGCGCGGTGATGGTGTTGTTCTTATTTGTAATTAAAATGTTGAACATTGATAAATCCACATTGCGTGCAAAGTTTGCTGGTTATTTACCGTTAGGCCTGATGGTGGCCGCCGTTATTATTGCTGAGATGGTATTAGTATTGGGCAGTGCTCAGTTTGGTTTAGACGTTGTCGCCGCGCCGGTAAGGCATGGAGCGGACTACAGTAACATCACTGTGTTGGCCATGCAACTTTACACAACGTACGTTTATCCATTTGAGTTGGCGGCAGTGCTGTTGCTGATTGCAATCATTGCAGCCATTACCTTGGTACATCGTAACGAGATTAATCGCAAAAAACAGTCGATTCCAGAGCAGGTCAATGTCCAAGCTAAAGACCGAGTACGTTTAGTTTCAATTGCTTCACCTAACAAGGAGAAAAAGTAATGGTTAGTTTGAGTGATTATCTAATTTTAAGTGCCATTATTTTTTGCATTGGTCTAGTAGGTATCTTTGTTAATCGTACCAACATCATTACATTGCTCATGTGTGTCGAGCTAATTTTGGTTGCGGTTAATACCAATTTTATTGCGTTTTCTCATTTTTTAGGCAATGAAGCTGGGCAGATATTTGTATTTTTTATTCTGACGGTGGCCGCTGCAGAGGTTGCGATTGGACTGGCGATTCTAACTTTATTGTTTAGAAATAAAGGCAGTATCAATGTTGATGTTACTAACAGTTTGAAGGGCTAAGTCATGGAAAATATTTATTTAGCAATTGCTCTTTCACCATTATTAGGCGCTATTATTGCCGGATTTTTTGGTGGCATTCTGGGTCGCAAAGCAACGCACACCATTACCATTTTAGGCGTCTTGGTTTCAACGGTATTGGCATTGTACGTGTTCAATCATCATGTGCTAGAAAAGGGTGAAATTTTTAATCAAAACCTATACACTTGGATGCAAGTTGGCGGTCTTAATGTCAGCGTCGGTTTCTTGATTGACAATCTAACCTCGGTGATGCTGGTCGTGGTTTCGTTTGTATCACTCATGGTGCATATTTATACCATTGGCTACATGGATGACGATGCAGGCTACACTAAGTTTTTTAGTTACATTTCTTTGTTTACCTTCTCCATGTTTATGCTGGTTATGTCAAATAACTTCATGCAATTATTCTTTGGTTGGGAAGCGGTGGGTTTGGTTTCATACTTACTGATTGGTTTTTGGCATCATAAAGAATCAGCGGTCGAGGCTAATTTAAAAGCTTTCTTAGTAAATCGCGTTGGTGATTTTGGTTTCTTGCTCGGCATTGGATTGGTGTTGGCTTTTAGTGGATCATTAGACTATATGGAAGTGTTTTCAAGCTTAAGTGCAACGGCAGGTGTTGAGCTTTGGGGGTTGGATTTAATTACCGTTATTTGTTTATTGTTATTCGTAGGCGCCATGGGCAAATCTGCACAAGTGCCACTGCATGTTTGGTTGCCAGGTTCTATGGAAGGCCCGACACCAATTTCAGCATTGATTCACGCAGCCACTATGGTAACTGCCGGTATCTTTATGGTGTCACGCATGTCGCCAATGTTTGAACTTAGCGATGTGGCGTTAACCGTGGTGATGGTGGTAGGTGCAATTACTGCGTTATTCATGGGTTTACTGGGTATTGTGCAAAACGACATTAAAAAAGTAGTGGCTTATTCCACGCTTTCACAGCTCGGTTACATGACCGTTGCACTAGGCGTAAGTGCTTACTCTGTTGCAATTTTTCATTTGATGACACACGCTTTCTTCAAGGCATTGTTGTTCTTAGGTGCCGGTTCAGTAATCGTAGCTATGCATCATGAACAAGACATTCGCAAGATGGGTGGCTTGTACAAAAAAATGCCAATTACTTACATCACAGCATTAATTGGTACATTGGCATTAATTGGTTTCCCAGGTTTTGCCGGATTCTACTCAAAAGACATGATTATCGAAGCTGTACATTTTTCATCATTGCCGTATGCTGACTGGGTGTATTACGCCGTTGTAGCAGGCGTGTTCATCACTGCTTTTTATTCTTTAAGAATGTTCTTTTTGGTTTTTCATGGTGAGTCGCGTGTCGATCACCACACTGCAGAACATTTACACGAGCCAGCTAAATCAATCACCGTTCCGTTGATTATATTGGCTATTCCATCAGCCGTTATTGGTTATTTCACCATTGAGCCGATGTTGTTTACAGGTTGGCTTGATAACGCCATTACTGTTTCTTCTTCCCATGTTTCAATGGCTGGGTTAAAGAGTGAATTCCACAGTGCTGGTGCGATGATCTCTCATGCGGTATCTACCTTGCCATTTTGGATGATGGTGGGCGGTATTGTTACAGCGTGGGTATTCTCGCTGTACAGAACGCAATGGGCAGACTGGGTTATGAATAAATGCCACCGTAGTTATTACGTGCTTGATTCGCTTTACGGGTTTGATCGCTTCAATGAAATTGTTTTTGTGAATGGCGTGAAAAAACTAGGTAATTTATTATGGAAAGTGTCAGATATGGGTCTGATTGATAAGATGGCAGTTAATGGCAGCGCTAGATTGGTTGGTTTTATTGGTTCTGTGGTTCGTCCTATTCAAACTGGCTACGTTTATCATTATGCATTTTTTATGATTTTCAGTTTGTTGATAATTTTAACTTGGGTGCTATTTGCAGGCGATAACCCACTACTACAAATCGAGTTTTAACTATGGAACTATTAAGCTTATTAATTTGGTTGCCAATTTTAGGTGGCGCATTGGTTATCTTAATTGGCAATGAACGTGCCGATACGGCTCGTTGGGTCAGTGTGGCAATTTCGATTCTGGTGTTTGTTATGTCGCTCAGTCTTTACACCGAGTTCGATTCATCAACACACCTAATGCAATTTGTGGAAAAAACCTCGTGGATTTCTCAATTTGATATTAATTACCACATTGGCGTTGACGGTATTTCCATGCCACTGATTATTCTCACTACTTTTTCAACCATCTTGGTTCTTATTGCGGGTTGGGAAGTAATTCAGCGCAGAACGGCGCATTACATGGCGGCATTTTTAATGATGGAAGGTTTGATCATTGGTGTATTTTCTGCACTTGACGGTATCTTGTTCTATGCATTTTGGGAAGCCTCACTCATTCCGATGTTACTCATCATTGGTGTTTGGGGTGGCGATAATCGCGTCTATGCTGCTATTAAGTTTTTCTTGTACACGTTCTTGGGCTCGGTGATGATGTTGGTATCACTGATCTACATGTACAACAAAGGTGGTTCATTCTCAATCCTTGACATGCACAATTTAGAGCTAACTCTTGCAGAGCAAAGCTATATTTTCTGGGCATTTTTTGTGGCCTTTGCGGTTAAAGTTCCGATGTTCCCAGTACACACTTGGCTACCGGATGCACACGTACAAGCACCAACGGGTGGCTCGGTGATACTGGCGGCTATTATGTTAAAAATGGGTGGTTATGGCTTCTTCCGTTTTTCATTGCCGATTACGCCTGATGCATCGTTACAATTCTCAGACGTAGTGATTGCCCTGTCATTGATTGCGATTGTTTATATTGGTTTTGTAGCATTAGTACAGCGAGATATGAAAAAACTTATTGCTTATTCGTCAATTTCACACATGGGCTTTGTCACCTTAGGTGTGTTTGCTTTGTTTTCTATTTTAAAAATGGGTGCAGACGGGAATCTTGTGTCATTAAACGGTGGCAGTATTGATGGTGCATTATTAGGTCTTGAAGGTGCGATGGTGCAAATGATTTCACACGGTTTTATCTCGGCTGCCATGTTTTTGGTGGTGGGCGTGCTGTATGATCGATTGCATTCAAGAGAGATTTCAACTTACGGCGGTGTGATTAATTCCATGCCAAAGTTCACTGGCTTTGCCGTGCTGTTTGCCATGGCCAATGCCGGCTTACCGGGTACTTCTGGGTTTGTTGGTGAGTTTATGGTAATCTTGGGCGCTGTTCAAGCTAATATTTGGTATGCAGTGTTAGCAGCAACTACGCTCATTGTTGGTGCGTCTTATACCTTATGGATGGTTAAACGTGTGTTTTGGGGCCCGATTACCAACGATGCCGTAAAAACCTTAAAAGACATCAATGGCCGTGAATTCTTCATTCTGGCAATATTAGCTTTGGCTGTTTTGATCGTAGGTTTGTATCCACAACCAATTATTGAAGTCATGCACGCATCGATTGATCATTTACTCAACCAAGCGTTAACGTCTAAACTTTAAGTACTTATATTATGAACAATACATTTGCATTTGACACTTCATCGTTACTGGTAGCTTTGCCAGAAATCTTTTTATTAAGTGCAATTGTAGTGGTATTACTATTAGATCTTTTCTTAACCAAAGGGTTTAAGCAAGTTACTTATTACTTAACGCAAGCAAGCTTGCTAATAACCGGAGTTCTGTCGTTTAATTTAATCGGACACCCAGAAGCAATCATCTTGGGCAATTCATTTGTGCTCGATAATATGGCATCGGTGTTCAAAGTATTTATGATGGGTGCTACCATGGTAGCGATGGTGTATTCGCGTCATTATTTAACTCAGCATTCGCTTTTCAGGGGCGAATATTTTGTTCTTGTTTTGCTCTCAGTATTGGGCATGATGGTGATGGTGTCTGGCTATAGTTTGCTAACGCTTTATCTTGGTTTAGAAATTCTTTCATTGTCACTTTATACACTGATCGCCATTGCGCGTGAAAGATCGGGCGCAATTGAAGCGGCACTTAAATACTTTGTACTGGGCGCTATTGCTTCGGGTTTATTACTTTACGGTATGAGTATGATTTATGGCATTAGTGGCAGTCTTAACATTAGCGACATTGCTGCATTTGCATCGGATGCTAATTTGGGTTCAAGAGAAACGTTAATCATTAACTTTGGCTTAGTATTCTTAGTGATTGGTATTGCCTTCAAACTCGGCGCTGTACCATTCCACATGTGGGTACCAGACGTGTATCAAGGCTCGCCAACCTCAGTAACTATGTTCTTGTCTACCGTGCCTAAAATTGCGGCCGTGGCAATGCTGGTACGCATCTTGATTGATGGATTGGGTGCTATGCATCCTTATTGGTCAGATTTATTTATGGCACTGGCACTCTTATCCATTGCACTTGGTTCAGTCGTAGCACTTATGCAAACCAACATCAAACGCATGTTGGCGTATTCAACCATTTCTCACGTTGGCTTTATCATGCTTGGTTTTGTTACTGGCGTAGTGACGGGTTATGGCGCGGCTACTTTTTACGTGCTGGTTTACGTGTTCATGAGCTTGGCAGCGTTTGGCATAATCATACTTTTGAACAAAAAAGGTTTTGAGGCGGATCAAATTTCAGATTACAAAGGTCTGAGTAAGCATTCACCTTGGTTTGCATTAATGATGTTAATTGTTATGCTGTCAATGGCAGGCGTGCCACCAATGCTTGGATTTTATTCTAAATTCTTTATCTTACAACAATTGGTATCAGCTGGCTTCGTTACCATTGCCATTATTGCTGTTGTGTTTGCAGTGATTAGTGCTTATTACTATTTGCAAATCATCAAGTCAATGTATTTTGAGGATTCAGAGAAAGAGATCGTTGTTTCTGCACCGATGGACATGAAGTTAATCTTATCCATTAATGCGATATTAATCTTGGTGATTGGCTTATTCCCAGATTTTTGGATGAAACTCGCACTTTCTTTATTCTAGGGTACGCACTCCATGCTTAGCCCTAGTTAAAAAACGCACGTTAGAAAATGAAAATTTTAATCAGAAATCTCCCTCGCACACTGTCAGAAAATGAACTTGAAGAATTATTCAAAGTTTATGGCGAAGTGCAATCCTGCACTCTAATATTAGACAAAGCAACCGGCGAATCTAAAGGTTTTGGCTTTGTTGAGATTGCAAAAGTTGGCAACGCAAAAGCAGCCATACAAGCACTCAACGGAAAGCCTATTGATGGCAATAAAATTAGAGTCAAAAAGGCAGAAATTAGTACAACTAAATAGCCATTTAAGAAATTTCCGAAATTTTTATTCAACTTAATAAGTAAGGCTTGTTAGGTTGATTTTTTTGATAAAAAATCACTCAAAATCATAGTCAAAACCCAGTTTAAGCCTTTAAATCAGGATTTTGGAGGAGGATAAGGCTTTCCCTAAAAGGATTTAAGGTAATTTTGATTATTTCCAATATTTTTCTTGATTTAAATCAAGAAAGCCCCCCCCCCGCGACGTTTTTATTAATTATAATAGCAAACTAAATCATAAATTCATTCGGGGGAGTATGAATAAAAATATAAAAACCACAGCGCTTAGTGCTGCAATAACAATGGCATTAGGTCTATCATTAAACGCTACTGCTGGCGGTAAGGGCGTATCAGAAGTTTTAGACGCGGTTAAAAATAAAGCTAACGATGTAGTTGAATCTGTTGTAAATTCATCTTTGAATGATTTTGCTAATCAATTTGGCGAAGGCAATACAGAAATCTCAGTTAGAAAGGTTAAGGGTGATGAGGCTAGTTATTCTATTATTACAACACAACCATTAGCACCACTGAGTGAAGATGGCTCTAGATTGTTTTGGCAAGGTTCGCTTGGCTCTTATGATCAGAATGGCGATAGACGTACAACACTTAACCTTGGCTTGGGAAATCGTTGGTTAATCGATGGTGAAAAAGCTATTGTTGGTATTAACTCATTTTATGATTATGAGTTTAGTGCTAAACATAAGCGTATGAGTCTAGGTGGTGAATATAAACGCTCTAATGCTGAATTAAGCGTGAATAAATATTGGGCTATTAGCGATAAGCATAGTGTAGATGGCACTGATGAAGAGGCATTAGATGGTTATGATGCAATTTTTAAAGGTCAATTGCCATATTTACCATGGGCTAATTTAGTGGCTAAAAAATACCATTGGGATAGAGCAAACCAAGACGATGTGGATGGTAGTTATTTTGGTATTGAAGCTTATTTAACACCAGAAGCAAAAATAGAACTTGGCAAGCAAGATAGTAATTATATGGATAGTACGAGTTATGGAAAACTAACTTATGCATTTGGATCAAATGATAATCATGCATCACTAGCAGATTCTGCGATTGCAACAGTAGCTTATCAAGATGGCGAAAATATGAAAAATAAAATGTTAAACAAAGTTGAACGTAGCAACAAGATTGTTGTTGAGTTTGGCGGTATTACAATGTCGAGGACTGATTAATGATTAATATAAAAATATTAAATAAATTTACCATTGTTACATTTATGGCTGTTTCTTTTTCTGGGGTTGTTAATTCTGGTATAGGAACCCAAACTTGGGGGCCAGCATCCGCATACAATGTAGAGTTAAAAAAAGTAGAATTATGCACAAGTTCAGCTTGTACTACTGCGCATACTTTAGTTGAAAAAACACAGGTTATGGATATTGCCAGTGCTGAGGTTGGTGCAGCAATTGGGAGTTATGCTTCTACCATGACACTTCCTCCAATAGGGGTTTCTTATACTCATATGAGAAGCACGGTTGACAGAACATTTACTATTACAGGTTATGCCGCAAGTACTGGAGCTGGTTATTGTTATACAAAATCAGGGACTCCTGGAATACCTGGCACCTATACTAAATTCGAAACTGGTTCATATGTCGCTGGTGCAGCTGATGCCACAAATGCAGGTAGCGCTACTTTAGTAGCGCCTAATGATGGAGCAACTATTGTTATTAATGATGATTCTGGCGGTACCATTGGTTTTGATTATAATTCACCGAGTTATGCTGTTAGTATCAGTGTTACAGATGGTGCTGAAGACATGACAGTGGTTAATCTTTTAACTACTCCTTATACTTATTATGGGCAAACCCCAATTATTGATATTGCTTTTTCAACACAATTGGCAGTTTCTAATTTTGAATCTGACGCTATTGGGGATGGAGAGTGTAATTTATTTCCTGGTGAGCCAGAATTAAAAATTACAATTAAGTAGAGTTTAAGTTCTATTTGTTGTAAAAAAGGCTTGCAATTGCAAGCCTTTTTTATTGGTTGTTTATCTTAATGCTTCCTAATTTATTCACTTTCTTCCAAGCATGTCCATAAATTACTTCATAGGTAGCAGGGAGTTTTTCGTCAGCACGATAAGACTCATACATCTTAATCATCAGTTGAAACTTATCTTTACCCATTAATGACTTTGAGCGAGCAGATACCGTTTGTGCGCCGATGGCTTTTAGATCTCTAAGTAAATCCGTAACTGTTTGATAGGTTAGGGTGAGTTTTTCCATTTCCATAACAGGTGATACAAAGCCAGCACCGAGCATTTGATCGCCAATATCATGCATGTCGGTGAAAGTATTAACGTGAGTTTCGTTATCCACCACTGACCAGCTCTTTTTAAGCTCTTTAAGGGTGTCTGGACCAAAGGTAGAGAATAAGATTAATCCATCGTTTTTGAGTACTCTATGGATTTCTGAGAACAGTTGTTTAAGGTCGGGGCACCATTGCATCATTAAGCTTGACATAACGATATCAACGCTGTTATCCGCCAATGGCAAATGATTGGCGTTGGCGCAAATTTTGTCGGTAGTTTGATTATTCTTTAGAGAATTTTGAGCAAAGTCTAGACAAATGAGTTGTGAATCTGGAAAGCGTTTAGACAGTTGTTTGCTGAGTAAGCCTGTGCCTGCGCCGAGATCAAGAATAATATTTGATTCACTTGAGATAACCTCTAGCTTGGCATCTAGGCGAGTAGCAATTTCTTTTTGTAAAAAAGCGTATTTGTCATAATCAGCAGATGCTTTGTTAAAAGCAGATCTTACTGAAGACATTGATCCACCTTATTGGCGATATTGCCCATTAGTTCGAAATAATGATGTTTACCTTGCTTGATGTCAAAACCAATAATATCGATACTTGCAGTCTTGATATTCAAACCTTCGGTCAAAGTGCCAATGCGCTTGCTAGGTATTTCGGTCGTATTAAGCAAGCAGTTGGTTTGCGTGCTTTTAATAATTCGTTTGGCTTTTAGAGTTTTAAATATGCTCAGTCTTTCGCCGTGATAATCAGTAATGAGTGTTGAGCGTGTCAGGTTATTAGAGTCAATGAAATAATCAAAAGCATTTGAAAAAATCGCTATTGGTTTATTTTTATGCATTAAAAGCCGTTGCTTAATGTTTTGTTTTAGTTCTTCCAGATCTTTGTTTAATTTCCTTATATTTCTTGTATAGATCTTAGTATTTATTGGATCTATTTGTATTAATTTTTCTACTAGTTTTTTAGCAAATATTTGCATGTTATTTGTATCTAGCCAGCTGTGGTGATTCGTAGTATTTTCGTCATCAATAATAAATTTTTTATCAGAGTCGATGTTGTTAAAGGCTTTTGCTAGCCCTGCTTCAAAGTTAGGGTGGATAAAAACCACTAAGTCTGCACGATCAAGCAATGATAGTTGAGAGGGCTTTAGGTGAGTATGATGTGCTGATTGATTAGATTTTAACAGTAATGCTGGTGATGTAACGCCTTGAGTAATGTTACTGACAATGGAGTGAATGGGCTTGATACTAACAACAATGTTAGGAGTGGCGAGCGCATTGGCACTAAATAAAAAAGCAATGAAAATTAGGCGAAAAATCATGTGCAGAATTATACCGTTTATTTGTTACAGATAAAGATTGCACGTTTTGGCGCTGGCAATCCTTCAATGGTTAGGTTCTCGTCGTTTGGGTCTAGGAAGTCTTTGAGGGATTGTGTATTGCCCCCAATCCAGTGCGTGGCTCGTTGCTCCTCGGGTGTGGTTTTTGTAACGTCAACCAGCTTAATATTTTTAAATCTAGTTTGTTCTAGCCAATCATGCAACGTGTCGGTTGATGGCAAACACCAAACGTTGCGCATTCTAGCGTAGCGATCTTCTGGGATGATTTGATCGCCATACTTAGAATCGATGATTAGAGTTTCTAAAACCAACTCCCCATCGTCTGCCATGGTATTTTTGAGTTGTTGTAAATGTTGCATATGATCTTTTTGATGGTACAAAACCCCCATTGAAAATACCGTGTCAAACACACATTCGTTTGGCATGTCCTCTAAACGCAGCGGCAGTATAAAGGCATTTGGCGGGTTGTCAATCAGTGCACGTATAGCTTGGAATTGATAATTAAACAATAAGAATGGCTCAATACCAAGTGCAATTTTTGCACCAGTTATTGCCATCAAATAAGTAAAGTAGCCATTGCCCGCACCAACGTCAAGTACCGTCCTGCCTTTGAGCGGGCGAATGTTTTGTATTAGTCGATCCCATTTCATGTCGCCACGCCATTCGCTGTCAAGCGATAGATTTTCGATTTGGTAGGGGCCTTTACGCCAAGGCATGAGTTGCTTTAAAGAGTATTCCAGTTGGTCTTTATCAATATTTTTTGAATTGATTTTTAAATAAGGTGATTGGTATTCTATTCTTCCTTGTGGTTGATTTTTTATCGCTTCTATGGCTCCTTCCCATTTTGGAATGTTGCCGTTATTAACTAAGAATTTTTGCTTTGATGTGTTGACTAATTGCTCGCATAAATTTGCTAATTTTGATTGGGTGCATTGTTTTGAAAAATCGTCTAACATAAATATCAATGATAAAAAATAAGTAGTATAAAATATAGAATCAAATGGGGAACAAGTCAACTTTTAACTTTTTTGGAGATATAAAAAAATGATGAAAAAAACCTTAAGTTTTGTAGCAACATTTGCTCTAGCAACGAGTGTAATGGCAGGTGGTGATGATCGCGATATGGGGCCGGTTGAGGCTTTCGATTCAATGGCGCCAGTAAGTGAAACAATGGTTGTAGGCAATCAAGATCCTAATACAATGACATTGTCAGTAGGTGGTAAAGCGGTATCTGTTGCAGCGCATAATGCATGCAAGAGCAAACTCGGTTTGACTGAAGAAAACATTGCTAGATTTACAAGTGGTGTTTCTGCTGGTAATTTGTACAACACTGGCCCTATCGATGCGATGGGAACTTTGTTCTCCCCTGATAGATGGGCAGATTATTTTTCTTGTGTTGAAGCGCACGGTGGATAATACTAAACAAACACAGTAAGCAATAAAAAATCCCGCAAATTGCGGGATTTTTTATTAACTCTGCATTATTGTTAAATTTCTAACAATGAATCTTCTTTATGGGTTAATTTATCCTCAACCGATTTAACGTGATCATCTGTAATTTTTTGAATGTTATCTTCGGCTTTTCTAGCCTCATCTTCTGAAACTTCTTTTTCTTTTAATAATTCTTTAAAGTCAGAATTTGCATCGCGACGAATATTGCGAATGGCAACTTTTGCTTGTTCGGCTTCATCTTTAACCACACGTACTAATTCGCGACGACGCTCTTCAGTCAGTGGAGGAAGTGGGATACGCATCACTTGCCCCATGGTTTGTGGGTTAAGACCTAAGTCAGAAGTCATGATGGCTTTTTCAATCACGGCGACCATGTCTTTTTCCCACGGAGTAACTTTAAGTGTGCGCGAATCTTCTGCGCTGATATTAGCCACTTGGGAAATGGGCACCATGGAGCCGTAATAATCCACGTGGATTTGTTCAAGTAAAGAGGGGTGTGCACGTCCTGCTCTAATTTTACTAAAAGCATTTTCTAGTGAATCAATGGTTTTATTCATGCGCTCACCGGCGTCTTGCTGTATTTCATTTAACATATTTATTTCCTTAACTAACAATGGTTCCTAATGACGCACCTTTTAAAATATCAGACAGTGTATCAGTATTTTCAAGCATACTAAACACACAAATGTCTAAATCGTGTTCACGACAAAGCGCAAAGGCTGCAGTGTCCATAATTTGTAGGTTTTTTTCAATGGCTTCATCAAAGCCGAGTGTTTCGTAACGAGTGGCATCGGGATTTTTCATCGGATCGTCTGTGTAAACACCGTCCACTTTGGTGGCTTTGAAAACAATGTCGGCATCGATTTCAATGGCTCGTAATACAGCACCTGTGTCGGTGGTAAAGCACGGGCTACCAGTGCCTGCTGAGAAGATAACTACCTTTCCTTCGCTCAGTGCTTGCTTGGCTTTATTGTGATCAACTGGATCGCACACGCCACCACCAATAGGAAAGCCTGACATTACCAGTGCATTAATTTTATTTTTTTTGCAAGCATCAGCAATGGCCAGCGCATTAATCACCGTGGCCAGCATGCCCATGTGATCTCCCGTGATACGGTTCATGCCAGCTTGTGCAAGTGCAGCACCTCTAAAAATATTACCGCCACCAATCACAATACCCACTTCAACTTTTTGATCAATTGCAGACTGGATAATATTAACCACTTTATTAAGCGTGTCTGGGTCTATCGTGTTGTCAGTGCTGGCCAAAGCCTCACCACTGAGTTTTAATAAAATGCGTTTGTATTTGCCCATTATTGATAGAGTCATTAAATTATTGATGATTTTACACATCATGATAGTTATAATGAACCCTTTGTCTGACATATATTTGAGTAGTGGAAAAAATTAGTATTCGTGGTGCCAGGGTTCATAATTTAAAGAATATTGACGTCGATATCCCTAGAAATAAACTGGTAGTCATTACTGGGTTGTCTGGATCGGGTAAATCCTCTTTAGCGTTTGATACTATTTATGCAGAAGGTCAACGCCGTTATGTTGAATCTTTGTCGGCTTATGCACGGCAGTTTTTATCACTCATGGAAAAGCCAGATGTGGATCACATTGAAGGTTTATCGCCAGCAATTTCCATTGAGCAAAAAGCCACGTCACACAATCCTCGTTCCACCGTTGGCACCATCACTGAGATTTATGATTATCTGAGGTTATTGTTTGCACGTGCAGGTTTGCCAAAGTGCCCGGAGCATCAGATTGATTTAGTTTCACAGACCGTTTCACAAATGGTGGATGCAATCACGGCTTTGCCTGAAGGTGAAAAAATTATGCTGCTTGCTCCAATTGTACAAAATCGTAAAGGCAGTCACAAAAAACTTTTGGAAGAGCTTTCTCATCAGGGATTTTTGCGTGCGCGAGTGGATGGTGACATTGTTTACTTGGATGAGATGGAGGAATTAAACGGAAAAACTCATCATAACGTTGACATTGTGGTGGATCGCCTAAAAGTTAGAAAAGACATTGCCTCTCGTTTATCGGAGTCGTTAGAAACGGCGCTAAATTTAACCTCTGGTTTGGTTCGTGTTGCATCAATGGAGCAGGATTCATCGATGGAAGAGATGATTTTTTCTGCGAAATTTTCTTGTGTGCAGTGTGGTTATTCTTTGGAGGAGCTAGAGCCAAGATTATTCTCTTTTAACAACCCAGTAGGCGCTTGCCAAAGTTGCGATGGTTTGGGCGTTAAAGATACGTTTGATGAAGACAAGGTAGTGGCCAATCCAGAGTTGAGTTTAGCTGACGGTGCTATTTATGGCTGGAGTCGATCGAATGCTTATTTTTATCAAATCTTAATGTTGGTTGGCAGGTATTATGGTTTTAGCATTGACACGCCTTATGAGCAGCTGAGTGATGAACATAAAAAAATAGTTTTGTACGGCAGTGGCGAGGATGAAATTGATTTTTCTAAAATTAAAGGTCGTCAAGGTTGGTCGAATAAGAAAAAGCCTTTTGAAGGTGTAATTCCAAGGATGATGCGACGTTATGAGGAAAGCGAAATTCGTTCTGTGCGTGAAGAGTTATCACGCTATGTGGTTAGCAAAGATTGCGTGAGTTGTGAGGGCGATCGTTTAAATGAATCTGCTAGAAATGTATTTATTGGCGGTTACAACCTATCTAATATTACTAAGCTTTCCATTATTAATATCTATGATTTTTTTAAAGTATTAAAGTTAGAAGGTGCACGCGGTCAAATCGCCGATAAAATTTTAAAAGAGATCATTCAAAGGCTGCAATTTTTAATTAACGTAGGATTGGAATACTTAAGTCTAGATCGTAGAGCCAGTACACTTTCTGGCGGAGAGGCTCAGCGTATTCGATTGGCCAGTCAAATAGGCGCAGGACTCATGGGTGTGCTTTATGTTTTGGATGAGCCCTCGATTGGCTTGCATCAAAGAGACAATCAAAAACTGCTTAACACACTGACTTATCTAAGAGACATTGGCAATACAGTTATTGTGGTTGAACACGACGAAGACGCCATTAAGCAAGCTGATTATGTAATCGATATTGGCCCAGGAGCCGGTGTGCATGGCGGTGAAATTATTGCCACCGGTACTCCTGATGATATTAAGAACAATCCAAAGTCGTTGACCGGTGATTACATCAGTGGCCGTCAAAGCATTGAAGTTCCTGCTGAACGCAAAACAGCCACTCGTTGGATTAATATCAAAGGGGCGCATGGTAATAATCTTGATCACGTGGACTTATCAATTCCTGTAGGGGTTCTGACTTGTGTTACAGGTGTGTCTGGATCGGGTAAATCAACACTCATTAACGACACCTTGTACTCAATGGCTGCTCGTGAACTTAATCGCGCACAAACAACACCGGCCCCTCATGATTCGATTGAAGGCTTGGATTATTTTGATAAGGTGGTAAATATTGATCAAAGTCCGATTGGTCGTACACCAAGATCTAATCCGGCCACTTATACAGGTGTATTTTCCCTTATTAGAGATCTTCTGTCGCAAACACTGGAAGCGCGTTCACGCGGTTATAAGGCAGGTCGTTTTAGTTTTAATGTTAAAGGTGGTCGCTGTGAGGCGTGTAAAGGCGACGGTCTGATTAAAGTGGAGATGCATTTTTTACCTGATATTTACGTGCCTTGTGATGTGTGTCATGGGCATCGATACAATCGAGAAACCTTGGAAATTCTTTATAAGGGTAAGACTATTTCTCAGGTGCTAGAAATGACGGTTGAAGATGCTTGTGAATTTTTTGAACCAATACCAAAAATTAAACAAAAATTACAAACTCTAATGGACGTGGGGCTTTCCTACATTACTTTAGGGCAAAATGCCACAACCTTGTCGGGCGGTGAAGCGCAGCGCATTAAGTTGGCTAAAGAGTTGTCTAAAACTGATACGGGCAATACACTTTATATTCTTGATGAGCCAACGACGGGGTTGCATTTTCATGACATCAAGCAGTTATTATCAGTTATTAATCGTCTGCGTGCGCGTGATAACACCATTGTGATTATTGAGCACAACTTAGACGTGATTAAAACTGCAGATTGGATTGTAGATTTAGGCCCTGAGGGTGGAGATAAAGGTGGGCAAATTATTGCAACGGGAACGCCAGAGCAAGTGGCTCAGGAAAAAGGATCTTACACAGGGAAGTACTTAAAAAGTTACCTGTAGTTTTTCTACTTCTGAAATTTTAAAGTCTTTTATTTTATAAAGATATTTTTTAGAACCTTTGGTCTGTTTGATAATAACCGGAAGGTACCGATATTCAGTTAAATAATAGATTTGACTTTTGTTATTAGTGCTATCCATCCGATCAACCTTAATTGTTTTGAAAGTTCGGTTGTTGATTTTAATATCCACATTTTTAGATTTTTGGTAGTGATGTTGTTTGACGGACTTTCCATTGGCAACTTGATAATAAAAATCTTTTTGATTGGGTTTATTTGTTAAGTCATAAGATATCGCTAAAAATAAACTCAATGGGTCAACAATATTGCCTTGTTCAGCCTTCCAGGTTATTATTTTAGGTTGAGTTTTGGTTAGGATGGATATTACAGTGTTATTTTTTGAACTGATATCGATAGCACGATTTTTAGAGACTTTTCCATTTTCTTGTTCCATGATTTGGTAATTAACACCATCAACTCCTTTATCATTAATTGAAAATATAGAGCTAGCAGCAATGGAGTAGTCTTTTATTAGTGACAGTACGCCTGATGTTTCGGCATTGGCGGTATAAAAGTATTGATTGTCCAGCTCGTGCAAAGTTCTGATCTCTTTAGCAATGTTGATTCCATTAATGGAAAGTTGATAATTAGCCGTGTGCGGCTCAAAAGCCAGCACATTGTTGAAATAAATAAATAAGATTAAAGCTAATGACTTCACAGTATTTTTCCATCCAGAACAGCTTTGTTGTTTTTAAATTTTAATCTACCTTGGGTAAACCAATGAATGACTTTAGGATAAAGCTTGTGCTCTTCGATCAGTACACGTTTAGCCAGTGATTCGGCATTATCATCATCCAGTATTTCAATAGTGCTTTGTGCAATGATTGGCCCGCCATCAAGCTCTTCCGTGACAAAATGAATGCTCACACCGTGTTTTTTTTCACCTGCTTCAATGGCTCTTTGGTGAGTGTTTAAACCTTGAAACTTTGGCAAGAGAGAAGGGTGAATATTAAGCATTTTTCCACAATATTTTTTTGTGAATTCAGTACTTAAGATGCGCATAAAACCAGCCAGTATGATGATTTTTGGGTTGTAAGTATTAATGACATTACTTAGCTCTTGATCAAACTTCTCTCTGGAGGGAAATTGACTATGCTCAATGGTGCAAACAGGAATCCCTACTTGTTTGGCGCGTTGCAACCCATAAGCATTGGCTTTATTGCTAATAACACAGTCGATGGTTAAATTAATATCATCAGAATTATCAATGATTGATTGAAGGTTCGAGCCACTGCCAGAGATTAAAACAACTCCGTTCATACTCGCTCCCCTTACAAATTAAATAATAACCTGTTCGCCTTCGGCTTGTGTGATTTCACCGATAAGCCAAGCATTTTCACCTAACTCTTTAAGGTGGTTAATGGCTTGATTGCTTTCAGACTTTGGTAAGACAATGACCATGCCAACACCACAGTTGAAGACGCGATACATTTCCATTATGTCAATATTACCTTGCTCTTGTAACCAGTTAAATATATTTGGTAATTGCCATGAGTTTGAATCCAGTTTAGCGGCTAAATTTTTTGGTAAAACTCTAGGAATATTCTCCAGCAAGCCGCCACCGGTAATGTGAGAAATAGCGTGTATCGGGAATTTTTCAATCAGTGAAAGAACAGATTTAACATAAATTTTAGTGGGTTCAATCAGTGCATTCAACTGTTCTTCAGTTGGGCTCGACTGTTCCAGTACTTTACGAATGAGTGAATAGCCGTTTGAATGCGGCCCAGAAGAGCCTAGTGCAATAATGTGGTCTCCACTAGTAACTTTAGACCCATCAATAACTTTATCTTTATCGGCGATACCAACGCAAAATCCGGCTAAATCGTATTCTTCGCCTTGGTACATACCTGGCATTTCAGCAGTTTCACCACCGATGAGTGCACAGCCTGATTGTTTACAACCCTCGCCAATGCCAGAAATTACCGAGACGGCAACTTCTGTATTAAGCTTACCAGTGGCGTAATAATCTAAGAAAAATAATGGCTCAGCCCCTTGCACGATTAAATCGTTAACGCACATGGCGACCAAATCAATGCCAATGGTGTTGTGTTTATTAAGCATCTCTGCCACTTTAAGTTTGGTACCAACACCGTCAGTACCAGAGATTAACACTGGATTTTTATATTTATTTATTGGTAGTTCAAACATTGCACCAAACCCACCAAGACCTGCTAATACACCTTCTCTAGCAGTGGATTTAGCAATGGGTTTGATGCGTTCAATGAGTTCATTACCTTTGGTAATATCAACGCCTGAGTCTTGGTAAGTCAATGATGACATCTTGATTTTTTCCGTATAATTAATTTTTTTAAATTCTTTTAATTGAATAAAAAATGGCTTTTTCTTCTCTGCCTAATGCGCTTTCAATTTTACGCATTATTTTAACAGTACCAGTTGTAATGACCCTGTTAAATCATCAATATTTATTCGCTATTATTTTGTTTTTTATAGCGGGTGTGACCGATGCGTTGGATGGCTGGATTGCTAAACGATTTTCTTTTCAAACCAGATTAGGGTCTATCTTAGATCCAATAGCCGATAAGGTGTTGTTGGTGAGCAGTTTTCTTGCGCTTTTTTGGATTGGTTTGTTGCCTTTGTGGTTGTTAATTTTAGTATTTTTACGCGATGTAATAATTGTAGCAGGTACAGTAGGATATTTTCTTGGATCGGACACTTCAGAAGATGAATTATTGACGCCATCAAATCTGTCTAAATTTAACACCGTGTTACAAATTGCTTTGGTGTTGTTTTTGGTCATTGTGCAAATTTACCCCATTGCATATCAATGGACAACGATATTTTTTATTATTATTGCCACTTCTACGGTACTCAGTGGTGCTGATTATGTATGGATATGGACTAAGCAAGTGATTTTGCAAGAGAAGCGTAAATGAATCAGTTGGGTTTGCCGTTCTCGCTTGATTCAAAGATGCTGTTGGATAATTTTGTTGGCAAGAAAAATCAACAAATTCTTGATTTTATCTCTCAATTGTCTACTCAGAAAGCACCTTCAGTGGTGTATGTTTATGGGGGCAAGTCGAGTGGAAGGACTCATTTATTACAAGGGTGCGCATTTGCAGCGCTCAAAGAAAAACTAGAAGTTACCTACATTGATTTTAACCAAGACCTACCTGATGGAGTGATGGATAATCTTGAATCGCTTGATTGGGTGTGCTTAGACAATGTAAATTGTTTGAATGAGAATCAACAGCAAGAATTATTTGACCTTTACAACAGGTCTGTTCAAACTCAGGTGAAATTAATAATGAGTGGTGACGCTCTTCCCACTGAATTAAATTTACTTAAAGATTTAAAAACACGATTGTCTTTAGCGACGATTTTTCATCTTGAATCTTTGGATGATGATTCGAAAAAAGAAGTCATTCAGTCCAAGATGAAAAACCGAAATATAGCCATTGAAAACAAGGTTTATGACTATTTGTTTAAGTACTATTCACGCAATTTAACAGACTTATTGAAAGCCATTGACTGTTTGGATGAGGCTTCATTGCAACAAAAAAATAACATCACTATCCCACTCATCAAACAAGTGTTAAGCATTTAGCCGTCGGTTATTTTGAAGGTTTTTTTCTAAATTTAAATTGTGTTATTTTTGGCATGAGCTGTGAAAAAGGAATGCTCTCAAAGTTTTTGTATTCTTTTTTAACCATTTTCACCAGTTCAAAAATATCACTGATTTTTTCACTTGATGAGTGATTTATAATTTCTTGTAAAGCCAATAGTCCGCCCATTTTTATTTTGGATTGCTGGCCAACGGACAAATTGGTTTGGTAGTGTGATTTGAGGGCAAAATTACTGTTATCACGAATATTGCAATAAAGCGATTGGCAATCCATTGATGCAGTTTTTTTAAGACACGCACCAAATTCTTTTTCAGCCAAGCAATCCTTAGCACTAAATTGGCAGCCACATCTACCGCTAAGTATCAGATGTGAAAAAGGACAAGTGTGATGTTCATTATGCATAAGGACTCATTGCACATTATAATAGTGACTTTACATTTTAGAGTTAAACAATCCATGAATTACCTGCCTATTTTTATTGATATTAAGCAAAAATCTTGTTTGGTTGTTGGTGGCGGTGACATTGCTTATCGAAAAATATCGCTTTTATTAAAGGCGCATGCGCAAGTTGTTTGCATAGGAAAGTCCGTTTGTAAGAATGTTCAGGCATTGGCAAATGAAGGGAAAATCACTCTAATTGAAAAAGCATTTGAATCCTCAGACATTAAAGCCCAGTCTTTGATTGTTTCAGCTACGGATGATGCACCGCTGAATGCACACGTTTCTGAATTAGCAAAATCTGCCAACATTCCGGTTAATGTGGTTGATTCTCCTGATTTATGCTCGTTTGTGATGCCATCAATTGTAGATCGATCCCCTATTGTGATTGCTATTTCATCAGCAGGAAAAGCGCCCGTCTTAGCACGCTTGATTCGCGCAAAGCTCGAAAGTACCATTCCACATGCGTACGGAAAACTCGCAGAACTTGCGGGCAACTTTAGAGATCAAGTTAAAGCTAAATTTAGTAAGATTGAAGACCGACGTTATTTTTGGGAAAAAACTTTCTCAGGCATTATTGCTGAAAAGGTATTCTCGGGCAAGGTCGATGAGGCTAAAGTAGATTTACAAGCTCAGCTTGATGGCAGCGCTGATAGTGAAGTGGGTGAGGTTTATCTGGTTGGCGGTGGACCGGGTGACCCCGATTTACTGACTTTTAAAGCGCTACGACTGATGCAACAAGCCGATGTTATTTTGTACGATCGCCTAGTGTCAGATGGGGTAATGGAGCTTGTACGTCGTGATGCAGAATTAATTTATGTGGGAAAAGAGCGCGATAATCATGCTGTACCACAAGGTGATATTAATCAACTATTGGTTGATTTGGCCAAACAAGGACGACGTGTTTGTCGCTTAAAAGGCGGTGACCCGTTTATTTTTGGTCGTGGTGGTGAAGAGATTGAAACCCTTGCTGAAAACGGTATTCCGTTCCAGGTGGTGCCAGGTATTACCGCAGCGTCAGGTTGTTCAACTTACTCAGGTATTCCATTAACACACCGAGACTATTCACAATCTTGTCGCTTTGTTACAGGGCACTTAAAAGACGGTAGCATGAATTTGCCTTGGGATGAATTAGCTGTTGAACAACAAACCATTGTTTTTTATATGGCATTGGTAGGTGCTAGATATTTATCAGAGCAGTTGATTTCACACGGTATGCGTGGCGATATGCCAGTCGCATTGGTTGAAAAAGGCACCACACCAGATCATCAAGTTTATGTGACAACACTAGCAGAGTTGCCTAATTTAGTTGAGAATACAACCATTCATGCACCAACGTTAATTATCATTGGTGAAGTGGTTAAGCTTAGAGAAAAACTAAATTGGTTTGACGTAGATAACGACTAATTTTTTAATCCTATTGCTTTAAAGATCATTGCTGCTGGGCAAAATCCTGTGAAGGCTGATTGAAATAAATTAAAGCCCACAAAGCCAGTTAACCATAGCCAATTAGCATTTTGAAAAAAAGCTGAAGTAATCACTTCGGACCCCAATAGTAATGAAGTCATTACAATGATGCCACCCATTGCTGAAACAGCGTTGTTAATTGTCATATTTTCTCCTCTCTTAGTTTTTGAAAGTTATCACTGTAACATTAATTAGGTATAATTTCAAATCTTTGCTCTCAAGGGGTAGTGAGTAGAATGCGGGAGTGGTGGAATTGGTAGACACGCTGGATTTAGGTTCCAGTGTCGTAAGACGTGAGAGTTCGAGTCTCTCCTTCCGCACCATAATCCTATTTAGGTTATGAAAACAATCATTCAACACAGTACTGATGCGCAGATTTCTACACAGATAACAGACATCTATCACTGTAAGATCAAGTATTACGATACACACATTCGTTTCTATACCGATCAACAAATTGATCTTGATGTGTTAAGACAAACTCATTCAACTGATTTTAATTATCTACCCACACTTGATTTTTCACAAATAAAGTTATTTGTGAGCGATATGGACTCGACCTTAATTAATATTGAATGCATTGATGAGATTGCTGATTTTGCAAATATTAAGCCTCAAGTGGCTGCTATTACTGAACGTGCCATGCAGGGTGAGTTGGATTTTAAAACCTCTTTAATTGAGCGTGTTGCTTTATTAAAAGGACTTGATATTGATGTATTGAACAAGGTTTATGCTGATCGATTGCGAGTAAATGAGGGAGGTAGGGAGTTGGTTCAGTTTTTAAAAACCAAGTCGATAAAAACTTCAGTTGTGTCTGGCGGGTTTACTTTTTTTACCAATCGATTAGCCAAAGATCTAGGTTTAGACCATTCCCGTGGATGTGTGTTAAACATTGAGAATAATCAACTAGCAGGAACAACGCAAGGAGATATTATTGATGCTCGTGCTAAGGCTGAATTTGTACGAGAGTTGTGCAACGAGTACTCAATTGAGCTGAATCAAGTGATTGTCGTTGGCGATGGCGCTAATGATTTAGAAATGATGAAAATAGCAGGATTGTCAGTGGCTTATCACGCAAAACCGTCAGTATTGGCGCAAGCAAATATTGTCATTAGTTTCGGTGGATTAGATAAAATAATAGATTTATTCGATGAATAGGATTTTATGCTAGTTGAAATTGGACATTTTGCATTAGTACTTGCATTGGTGTTTACCTTGCTACAGGTAATATTACCAGCAATCGGATTTGCTAAACAAAACAAAACATTGGTTCAATTAACTAAACCTCTTCTATGGGGTCAGTTCTTTTGGATTGCAGTGTCATTTGCTGTACTCATGAACGCTTTTGTTGTAGATGATTTTACTGTTAAATATGTAGCTAATAATTCAAATACAGAATTACCTTTACTTTTTAAGGTCTCTGCCGTTTGGGGTGCACACGAAGGTTCGTTGTTATTGTGGGCGCTCATTCTTAGTGCTTGGAGTGTTGCAGTATCAGTCTTTTCTAAGCGTTTGCCTTCAGAAGTACTTAATCATATATTGATTGTTCTAGGCTTAATTAGTATTGGATTTTTATTATTTTTATTAATTACTTCCAATCCTTTTGAGCGCTTAAGTTTTATGCCTGTGCAGGGAAGAGAGCTTAACCCTTTACTGCAAGATTTTGGTTTAGCAATTCATCCGCCGATGTTATACATGGGTTATGTGGGTTTGGCAATACCCTTTGCATTTGTACTTTCTTCACTTATTCGTGGACAATTGGATTCAACTTGGCTCAGGTGGTCTCGCCCTTGGACCTTGGTTGCCTGGGCATTTTTAACGTTTGGTATTACACTTGGATCTTGGTGGGCCTATTATGAACTCGGCTGGGGCGGTTGGTGGTTTTGGGATCCGGTAGAAAATGCATCCTTTATGCCATGGTTAGTGGCGACTGCCTTGGTGCATTCTTTGAGTGTGAGTGAAAAACGTGGCGCTTTTAAACATTGGACAGTGCTGTTAGCGATCTCAGGTTTCTCTTTAAGTTTATTGGGTACTTTTCTAGTGCGTTCTGGCATCTTAACTTCTGTACATTCTTTTGCCGCAGATCCAGCCAGAGGTCTCTTTATTTTGATATTTTTAGTGATTGTGATCGGTGGCTCGTTAATACTGTATGCATGGCGAGCTACCTTGATGCGTAGTAGTAATACATTTTCTCTCTTATCTAGAGAGAGTGGCTTATTGATTAATAATATCTTGTTAGTGGCGGCGATGCTCAGCGTATTTTTAGGTACGCTTTACCCGCTTTTGTTAGACTCATTAGGTTTGGGGAAAATTTCAGTCGGCGCACCTTATTTTGATGCGGTGTTTGTACCAATTATGATCCCCGCAGTATTGGTAATGGCTGTTGGGCCATTTTTACGTTGGAAAAAAGACACAATCAAAAGAACTGGAAATCTACTAAAAATTATCTGGGCTAGTATTTTTCTATTATTTATCGTAACTTTATTTTTAACTGATAATATTTTTGTTCTATTGGCCACGTTTTTATTTGTTTGGATAGTGTTGCATTCATTAATGTTATTCATTCAGAGGTATCGTCAAAAAGGCACTATGAGTACTGCATTTATTGGCATGATAATGGCACACATTGGTATTGCTGTGTTTTTATTAGGTGCAACGGTTACCACTCAGTATGGTATTGAAAAAGATTTAAAAATGGAGCTCAATGAAACCGTTGATATTAAAGGCTACCAATTTACTTTCAAAGGCGTTAATAATTTTTCAGAACGAAATTACCAAGGCTTTAAAGGGCATATAGAGGTGCATTACGAGGGAGGTAAAATTGTAGATCTCAAACCTGAGAAGCGTAATTACAACACAGGTATGCCAATGACAGAAGCCGCTATTGATCCTTCCTTATATCGAGACCTTTATGTTGCACTAGGTGAGCCTTTGGAGAGCAGTGCATGGAGTTTAAGGATATATTATAAACCACTGATTCGCTGGATATGGTTGGGTGGAATATTAATTTCATTGGGCGCATTGCTGGCTGCCTTTGATAGGCGCTACCGATTAAGGAGAAAATCATGAGTATGTACCTGTGGTTTGGTTTGATGATCGCTACTTCTGTACTTTGGACGCTTTGGTTTTTTTATCGGCCACTTAAAGATAACAGGACAGATCTTGAAAGTTCAAACATCGAATTAGGCAAGCAAAAACAACTTGAATTAGAGCAAGATTTAGAACAAGGTTTAATTAATGATGGTGAATTCAATAAGGCCGTTGAAGAAATCACTCAAACACTTGCGATTGAGTTAAATCAAACTAGCGTTAATTTAAATAAAAAACAAGGCACTCTATGGTGGGCTATTATCTTGGTATTAATTGCTTTACCAGCTACATCTTTATTGACGTACAACTATTTAGCCCCAAAGCACGATGTGGAGAAGGTTGCTAGTATTGCTCAAGTGCAGAATGCGCCGCTTAGCTTAGAACAAAGTGTGGTTAAAATCAAACAGGGCCTAGTGGGAGACCCAAATAATGCCGATTCTTGGAAAATTCTAGGGCTTACCTATTTTGAACTCGGTCAACTTGAAGAATCTTTAGGCGCTTATGAGCGCGCATACCAGCTAGCCCCTAAAGATGTTGGATTATTGGTTGAATACGCATCAGTCATTGCTACTTCTCAAAACGATCAATTCGTGGGTCGGGCATCAACTTTAGTGCGAGAAGCGTTAGAGATTAATCCTAATGCACCCGATGCTTTGTATTTGGCAGGACTGGTCTCTGTCAATGCGGGGCAATTTGATTTAGCCAAAAAAGTTTGGCAACGAGCTTTGTCATTGTTGCCTCAAGACCACCCTGATCGTACTATTCTAGAAAATATTTTGGTTGAATTGGCAGAAATACAAGGTGAGGGAATTCCTCAACATCAAGTGACTGTTAATGTTGATTTATCTGAACGCTTGCGCCAGGCAGAATTTAGCGAATATTATTTAATGGTTTATATTAAAGCCGCACAAGGTAGGCCGATGCCAATTGCCATTCAGAAAATTAAACTCAAAGATTTTTCAGGAAAGGTAGTGCTCACGGATGGAAATTCAGTCATGCCGAGTAGCAAGTTATCTCAATCCAGTGAAGTAGTTGCTGTAGTGCGTCTTAGTCAGTCTGGCTCGGCAATGAAACAAGCGAATGATGTTCAAGTACTCAGTCCAGTAATTAATGTTAGGGATAATCCAACGGTTAATTTGCAGGTAGAATAACCGCCTACCATGAGTGATACTTTACAACTAGCAAAAGATTTAATCAGTCGACCTTCAGTCACACCTAAGGATGAAGGCTGCCAGTTGCTTATGATAGATCGACTTGAGTCGGTTGGTTTTTCGATTAAGTCTTTAAAATTTGGCGAAGTTGAAAACTTTTGGGCAACTCATGGCGATACTGGACCAGTATTCGTTTTCGCCGGCCATACTGACGTTGTGCCCGTGGGTAAAAATTGGCAGACTGATCCTTTTAATCCAATAGTAAAAGACGGTTTACTGTATGGTCGAGGAGCGGCTGATATGAAAGGTTCACTTGCTGCGATGGTAGTAGCAAGTGAACGATTCGTTGCAGATTTTCCTAGTCACAAAGGCAGTATTG